>Ga0058696_1001175_pt1 | contig 10299 bp, 10 predicted proteins | sample AgamicMgSfrz_FD_55077 | JGI IMG/M metagenome (GOLD analysis project Ga0058696, IMG submission 55077) | Agave microbial communities from Guanajuato, Mexico - Mg.Sf.rz | ecosystem: Host-associated > Plants > Phyllosphere > Phylloplane/Leaf | place: Guanajuato, Mexico | collected 2012-05-30 | reverse complement strand
AACAAGTCACGTACACGGGATGCACCGACACCGACAAACATTTCGACGAAGTCAGAACCCGAGATACTGAAGAACGGCACACCCGCTTCACCTGCAACGGCACGAGCAAGCAACGTTTTACCAGTACCCGGAGGCCCCACGAGCAATACGCCCTTAGGAATCCGTGCACCTACAGCTGCGAATTTGCGAGGATCCTTGAGGAAGTCAACGACCTCAACAAGCTCCTGCTTCTCTTCGTCCGCACCTGCGACGTCTTCAAATGTAACCCGCTTCTTCTCTTCGTTATAGAGACGGGCACGGCTTTTACCAAAGTTCATTACTTTACCGCCGCCGCCTTGTGCCTGATTAAACAGGAAGAAGAACAGCAGGAACATAATGATCAAAGGAATAAAGGATGTCAGAAGTGTCAGCCAGATGCTGTCACCTCTCATTGGCTCCTGATTTAACTTGAAATTATTAGCTTCACTTGCCGCTACAAGTTCACTAATCGCTTCATCCGTAGGAGGAATGTACGTTGAGAAATTTTCTGATTTGGCTTCGCTAGGCTTCTCTCTATATTGACCGGTCACAAGAAAAGACTGACCGTCGAATTGAACCGTCAATTCCGAGATGTTGTTCGCCTTAACCGCCGTGCGCAACTGATCATATCTAGGATTATCTGTGGCTTCGCCGCCATTGCTGACGAACTGCACTATGCCCACCACGACTAAAAAAAGAATCAAATAAAAACCAGAATTCCGGATGAACCGATTCATCCCCTACCTCCTCTCGAGACACTTTAATTATTTTAACATAGCCCGACATGGCTTCTCAACAGAAGGCACGAGCAGAACTGGGCTTGGAACTAGCATGCACTTTAACTGCTGTATACTTCCGGTTTCAAAATCCCGATGTAAGGGAGATTCCGGTACTTCTCGGCATAATCCAAACCGTATCCGACGATGAATGCGTCAGGAATGTCAAAGCCGGTGTAATGAGCCTCAAGCTCAACCTTACGGCCTGAAGGCTTGTCAAAAAGCGTAACCACGCGCACCGTTTCGGCACCGCGATTTTGCAGCAGCTCAATCAAATAACTGAGCGTAAGTCCACTATCGATAATATCCTCGACAATGAGAACCTCACGTCCTTCAACCGAGACATCGAGATCTTTGATGATCTTAACAACGCCTGACGATTTGGTGGATGCTCCATAACTNGATACTGCCATGAAATCCATTTCAACAGGTACCGTTATGTTTTTAACCAAATCAGCCATAAATATAAACGCACCCTTGAGCACGCAAATGACCAAAGGATTGCGACCTGCGTATTCGGCACTTAGTGTTGCGCCTAATTCCTTGACTTTACTTTGAATTTCTTCTTCACTGATCAATACTTCCTGAATGTCGTTCTGCAACTGTGCGAACCTCCTAAGTTATACTATGAAAGCCTTACCTGAACCATAACCACTACCCCTGAATCGCTGAATTGCCTACAGTCATGTACAGGATGGCGGAAGTATCCTCCTTCACCGGCGCAATATTAGACCGGCGAACACCCGGCAACCAGATAATGTTGCCTGCTCCGTCACAAACCACGGGAATACGCGGACGGACAGAGGGGGGGATTTTTTCATCGATGAAAATATTTTTCACCTTTTTGCTTCCGTTTAATCCCATGACTTTCATGGTATCTCCAGGTAACCGTGAACGCACAACCAGCGGCATGAGCAGTTGATCCGCATCAAATGCGGCCTGATCCGCCGTTTCCGGTACAAGATAGTCCTCGGGACTCATAGGAATGATCCGAAGATATCGGTCAATCTCCCTGAGTGAAAGCTCATAAGTTCCGTTCCATTGCAAGAGACGATACTCGAAAGATTGATCCTGTACGTCTGTCCGTATGCCGAAGGAAACCAGATCATACTCCCGGGTACAAGCGAGTGTCTGTCCTATATCTAGGCTCCAGGTCTTCGCATAAGGCTGCGTCACCTTGCGGCGAATGGTTTCGATACGGGTAAAGTCGACAAAATCACTGTCCAAAGGCAGATAATTCAATATTAGTTTAATCAACCTTCGTTGTAAAGCGACATGTAACTTCAAAAAGGAAGGCACCTCAAAGGTTTGCCTTCCGCCGTTCACCTGCACTAGACACCTGTATGCGTCATATGCACCTTGCTCCATGAAATCGTCTTCATCGCCCACAATTTCGGCAAGCCGATTCAAAGACGGCGTGAGCTGTCCATTATATTGCCCCAAATAAGGAAGCACATCCAAGCGAATGGCATTGCGCCGGTATTTACGCTGGGAATTGCTTGCATCATTAAAGTACAGAAATCCCTGAGTATTACAAGCTTCTACAAGGTCTGTCTTGTTTATACGAAGACATGGACGAATAAGTTCCACATTTTTTTCCCGCCGTTTAAACTTCATTCCGGACAGTCCGGTTAGTCCGCTCCCACGCAATAAATGAAGCATAACCGTCTCTGCCTGATCGTCTGCATGATGTGCCAGAGCAATGCTTGCCGCACCATATTGGTCAGCTACCTGATGCAAAAAGGCATACCGCCTATCACGTGCCGCTTCCTGCGNTCCCTTCCCTGTAAGCTTCATATAAGAAGGAATATCAACCTTCACCCATTCATAAGGGATATTTAGCTGTGCCGCCATTTTCCCAACCATCTCGGCCTCTTCATCGGATTCTTGGCGGAACCCGTGATGCACATGAGCACAGACCAGTTCCAGCGGAACATGTCTTGTACTAATCTCATGCATAATATGCAAAAAAGCCACCGAGTCCGGTCCGCCCGATACCGCGACGATGATCCGATCCCCGGGAACCCATAACTGATGCTCTTCCGCTGCCTCCAGCACATGATTCACCAGCTCGTTCCAGCGTAAAGCTTCCATACCTGTTCCTCATTCCTTGCGTTATGTATATGCACCTGTAAAGATTAAAAACGCAGTGCATAGATGAGTACCCCAATAAGTAATATAACGGATACAGCGAATGCATTTTTCAGCCAGCGTGGTGTAGAGCTTGATGAACGCCGGCGAAGAGGTGCAGGCCGGGCCATTATGTCTTTCCAGGCTTTGGCTGCATGTCCGGCATCCCGGAACTGTCCCCGAAGTGCCTGAATCGTCCAATTACGAAACGGTCGCAGCCTTTCGCTGCGCTCCACCAGGGCCGTAAGCTGATTGACACTCCGCAGTTGTGGCAATCCTTCGGCAGCCAGCGCCTTGAGCGCTTCCCCCTCCAGTACATGAATCAATAACAAAGCAAAAGCGAAGACATCGTAGGTCCCGTCTGCTGTTCGGCTTCCGCCATTCCAGAAACCCCTGTCATACCATTCGGTAAACTGTTTCACACTTCGTCCAATCGACGTTACCCCACCATAATCAATGAGCTCTACCTGGCCAAAATCGGATACCAGTACGTTCTGAGGCTTAAGATCACCAAATACCCATCCCGCCTGATGCAATTGTGCCAGCTTCTGCAGGAGTCTAAGCCCAACCAACAGCGTCCAGTCCGTCCCTTGGCGCCGGATGAAGTGGTGAAGAGCCTCACCCCGAACATACCGCATCACATAAAAGGGAATATCCCGTCCCTGAATGGCATAATCGTCCACGTCCTTAAGATAGGAAGGAATACCACTCTGCTTAAGGGCCTCATGATTACGCTGCAGCTGAAACGATTTGAGTACATTAATCTCTGATTGTAGATCGAACGGATCAAATCCCATCTTTAGTGCATAGTGTTTGCCATTCTCACCCCGCTGGACAAGAAAAACGATGCCGTTGGCGCCTTTGCCCAGCAGCTTGCGAATCGTATAACGGCTGCGATTCCATTTCCCTGTAATTACTGTTCCTGGCGGGAAAGAGGCATCAGACAACGTTGTCACCGAGCATCCCTTCTCTTTCAATGCGATAGTTCCCTTCTATTTCCTGCTGTCCCTCCAGTGTACCATAACGGTAAAAATCAATCACCTTCTGAATCGCAGGACCTGTCGGCGTCGCACCCTTCATCTGCAGACGTCCAAACAGGGAACGAACACTGCCCAGATCAGATGTCCAGTTGATATCCATCACAGCCTCTTCTCCGCTATGACGGCCCGGGAAATGAAATACCGAGAGCTTGCTCTGCCCTACACGCGCCTGCAAGCTCAACATCAAATCCCGGATTCCTTCTTCGACAGCAGCGAGCTTTGGTTTCATGCTTGCACTTACGTCGATCAACAGGATAACTTGAAGAGGAGTCGTTTCAGCCAAATTATCGATTACTTCCACTACCTGAGCACGCTGTGCAGGTTCAAGGTCAGTTACGGTTTTGGACACCTTCTCTCCCAGAATTTGTGTTAACTCTCTATTAACCGCCTGCTGAATGGTCTGAACCACTGTTTTCCTTGTCATCATCTGCATCGTATGGGCAAGCTGCCTTGTGCCGACGATCTGGCTGATTCCACCTCCGGCTTTGGCAATATCCTCAATCTCCCGGCTACCCAGCTCACCAATGGTTCCATAATCAATCACACCAACCACATTAACCGTGATTCCCTCTTCACGGGCTTCTGCCGCTGCCAGCACCGGACTTGTACCTACATTAGAACAACCGTCGGTGATCAACAAGATCTGCTTCATCCGAAATCCCTCCGTTTTCGTTACTCTCCAATTCTATGACTAGCATTGCCAGAATGAAGAGACTTCAAACAGAGANTCATGCAATTAACTAACCGTACGCGGCCGCTCCATCCGGTTAATGCCCGGTACGCGCAATGTGGCCCATTCNGGACGGAAGTGCTCCACCTTTCCGACAACGACAGTCATATCATCCAAAATCTCATGCTGTTGATATCGAATCACACTCTCAAGCAGGCAGTCAGCTACCTCTTGCGGATCGTCACTATCAATCTCCTGAATGAGACGTTTCATCCATAACTCCTTGTTGACCGCATACCCTGGTGCATCATATATTCCATCGGTCATCATAATCAATATATCGCCCGGTTGAAGCTGTACGGTGACCAGATCCACTTCGATATCTTTAATAATGCCGATCGGCAGGTTGCTGGCCGATACCTGAATAACCTCCTGTCCGCGTTTAATAAAGCTCGGAGTCGAGCCGATTTTCATAAAAGTGGTCTCTGCCGTGTATTCATCAATCAGAGCCATATCAACCGTAGCGTACATCTCCTCAGGAGAGCGCAGCATTAACACGGAATTCACAGATTTGATCGCCAGCTTCTCATCCATGCCGGATTGAAGCAGTTGCTCCAGGATATTTAATGCCGCGCTGCTCTCCATGCGCGCACGTTCCCCGTTACCCATACCATCACTGAGTGCCACCGCAAAGGTACCATTCCCCAGTTCAACAGTGCTGAAGCTGTCCCCGGATAGCAAATCTCCCCCTTTGGCAGCCGCAGCTACCCCCGTAGTCACTTCATAGGTTTTGGCTGAGCCGAAGGTAACGGTCGCCAGACCCTGACGGGGATCTGTCATCGTCTCATGGAGAACAGCAATATGCTCGTCCAGGACATCTGAGATCAGCGGCGCGATCATCTTTCGGCATTCATCAAACCCCCTAGTATAGGCATGAACAATCTCGATTTCCACGTTACCTGCCTCCAGATTGATGATTTCAATTGAATGAATGGACAGGCCCAACGACTCCAGCGCATCCCGAATCTGTTCCTCCTGCTGCACCATCTCCTCACTTTCCCGTTGGATTTCTCTGGCCAGGTCCTCCATTACCTGAGATACTCCGGATAATTGCTCAGCAACCAGCTGCCTGCTGTCCACAATCTGACGCTTCCACTGCATATTATGCTGGTAGAGCCCATACTGGGCACGCATTACTTCGAGTACCTCCTCCGGTTTGGCACATACTCTGTTCCACTCCACAGGGATTTGTTTGCCCGACATCTCCGGGTTGGCCTCAATGGAACTCATCACATCCGTCATGTATTTATACGTTTGAATAAANTTGGCATCCCAGCACTGCGTACGTTTGAAGCATCCTGCGCACGTTCCCTCTGCTACCGCATTCATAAAATGCTCCATGCCGCCTTCATTCTGTACCGGTTCTCCCGTACCGGACATCTGATCGAAGCTGCGTGAAAGCTGGCGGAACACCTGCGAGAAGCGGGTTACTCGTTCTGCCGTGATATCCCGAATCCGCTTCGCATATTCATGCTGCGATTTGGTATGATCCTGTGTACCCGGCACATATTTGGATATGGCNGCCATCATGCTTTTAGGTGTAAGCATGAAAAGAACAATAGCTGCGCACGTCTCCCATAAGGAATTCATCACGTCACCTGGACCGCCCAGGTAAATGGACAGAATGGATGAGCCGAGCAGCATTCCCAGTGCAACGCCAGCACGTTTTCCCTCTCTCAGCATACCCGCCAGCATCCCGGCAAAAGCGAGCAGACTCATCTGGTATACGGCAGACATGTCGGCGAGGCTCAGGATCAGACCCGTAATGACTCCGACCGATGCCCCCAGGGGGGCTCCGCCCACCAGCGCAAAGATCAGAATCAAATAACGAGAGAGCATATGCTCTACGGAAAGGGACTGAATGGTCCAGCCCACCGCGCCAGTCATAACGGAGGCGAGCAATATGATCAGGCAGAGGATCTCCTCGCTCTTTAGGTTGAATTTCTTTTTGCGATACGTAAAAATCGGTATGGCTTGTATAAAAACCAGGGTAAGCACGAAGCTGAGTACGGAGTCCATCGTGAGCATTAACATGGCNTACCAGCTGAAAGACGGACCAATCACGACCGCGAATAACTTGACCATAAAAGTAGTCGTAAACACCATTGTTGGTGCATAAGATAATTCAGCACGGTCATAAGACTCCAGCCCTCTGAACAAGAGATAGAAGATCGCCATCTCAGACGCAACGATAAGCGGAACCGGAAACGGAGCAAACAGGCTTCCCGCCAGCAAAGCCCCCCCCACGGGAATAATGTAATCCCTGCGCATGAAGGCAATCACCGCAAAGTACGCAATCGCAAATGGCGATAGTTCATTCAGAATCATGGCCTTCCCCAATAAAAATCCCATAAATGTAAGGAGCAGCACCCATTTGCGCGCAGCAACGAACTGGACAGCCTTACGGGAGGTAATCCACTGTTTGAGACGTACGGACAGCTCCTCCCGAGCTTCGGTACCCCCTTTGCCAGCTTTCATTCCCGGAAATTGAATGACATTCCACTTTTCCATCATCCCAAGGCACCCCATTCGATTATTTGTTTTCGTGTTTCATTCTCGATGGCTCTGATTATAGATAGATTAGAAGACGTAGTTTGTCACAATAGGTGGATAGGGTTTAAAAAGTTTACGACAAAAGAAACAAGCACGGCGCGGAGGAGCGAAACCCCCGGCCTTATTGTCATTCCATCCTTCTTAGCCAGATCCCCCGAGGACAGGCTTGTCTGATTTTGAACGGCATTTATTCTGCCGGCAGCTTGAATTGAACGGGATACCTGCGGAATGGCATGGAAACATGTCGGTAAAAAATGGTAGACGACAAATGTTCTTATTTCCTTTGATCCTTGCGCGAAAAAAGTGCATCTGCGGAGCACCACTTTACAAAAAAAGCTAGGAATCCAGTGGAACACGCATAGCCGACGGTAATCCCCAAAAAGTTTGCGAAGGCAGCAGACTAAAGGAAAAAAGGGACAAAACGCAAAAAAGCCGTCGACCCTTACGGGTTAACGGCTTTTCTTATATTTTAAATCAGGTTGAGACAGATTACACGCGCTTGGCTCCACGGCCTCCGCGTTTGCCCTCTGTGTTCTTCTTGAGCGAAGAGATCCGCTCTTCACTATCTTTCAGGAAGCGTGACATTTTATCCTCAAATGAAGGTTTGCCTGCTGCGGGCTTGAAAGAACGGCCTCCACGGTCGCGGTTAAATCCACCGCCGCCGCCACGGCCTTGGCCGCCACTTGGGCCTCCACCGCTGAATCGTTCGCGATCTCCTCCACTGCGTTCCGGTCTTGGAGCTCTTGGGGGTCTGGATTGTGTTTGTTGCTCAACCGGTTTGTCAACAGCTTGCTTAATGGAAAGTCCGATTTTGCCATCCTTGTCAACGTTGATGACCTTCACTGTAACGACGTCATTAAGTTTCAGGTGGTCGTTGACATCTTTGACATAATTGTCGGCGATTTCCGAGATGTGAACGAGACCCGTGACACCTCCTGACAGATCCACAAATGCTCCAAAATGCGTGATGCCTGTCACCTTGCCCTCTAACTTGGTGCCCACTTCAATTGCCATAGAATAAAATGATCCTCCCTTAAAAATATACAACCCGATTTTTTAGATGCCAAAATCAATGCTGTGCTAAATGTAATTATACCTTATGCCGCAAACCAAGGTCAACAGAGCTCTACCCCGCAGGGGAGCCTATTTTTTACAGTATAACGGCTTCAGATATATGGATAATAATCCTTGCTCAGTCATGAGCGTAATTTCATCAGTTCCCTGACTCTTCAACCTGGATTGGCGTTTCTTCAGGCAGGTAATAGCCTTTTTTCCGCGCCAGCTGTCCTATGTATTCAGGGTCCTTCAACCGACTGACTTCATACTTCAACTGATCCAGCTTTTTCTGCGTCTCTTCCTTCGAAGCCTGCTGTGCGGCCAAGTGCGAACTCTTGTCCGAAATCTGTGCATTCTGTACAAGGAACGTATATCCTGCCCAAATAACAAACACAACAACGAATGTCATCCAGAGCATGAGGCGTCTTCTTGCGCCGGCAGATTTCCCTTGGCCTGTCGGGGCTGCAGATCTCCCCACAGGTGTTTTACCCATTATTGGACCTCCTTAAAACCAGCGTTTCCATATCGTTGCAATACTTGAACCCGCACGGATCATCCAACGGGGCGTTACCCAATGTTTCAGGAGCGGCCTAAACATCCAGCGGAACAACTTGCCGAAAGGTACCAAACATTGCAATACCAGCTTGCCAAGGAATAACAGTATCGCGAGTATAAAACCCAATATCACGCGTACTAGCTTGTATAATCCCTTTGCTGGCATAACGAACAGGATGTTAAGGATATGTCCACACCAATGAATAAGTGTTCTTGCGAGTTTAATTAACATTACCACAAAACGCTGGGTTGTAACACTTAAAAGCCAAAAATAGAAGCAAACCCCTATAATTAGCCCCAAAAAGACATAAAACCGCAGCTGTCCGTGGTTTCCGGCGTACAGCATCCGGAAAACGAACAGCGCGGAAGCAACCCAGTACAACAGGTCAAGTGTATGCATGCTCCATCTCGGGAAGCGCAGCTGACCGGACAGCACCCGGTAACTGTCGTAGGCCATACCCATTACGATTCCCGATAACAGCATCCATGTTAATGTGATCCACTGCGTGTCCGGACTCATCGGAACATCTTGCCGAACAGGCCTTTACCATTCTTGTTCTGGGAACCGGGGTCCAGATATTGCAAAGAACTGACTGTGCCTTCAATGGATAGCAAACCTTCCTCCAGGCTCAAGTTTTTGATATGTAAATTGTGCCCCCGGATGGTCAGATGCCCAAGTTCAGTCTGCAGCAAAAATTCCTCACTGTCGAAGCTCTCTACATTTGAGACACCTGTCAGATCCAGCAGTTTGCGATTTTGCATGCTCAAATGATGCTGTTTCGGTTTACCGTGCTCAACCATGGCATGTACCCCTCCTTCTTACACCTAGCTTATGGAGGCGAAGTCGGGAATAGAACCGGGATGATGAAGGAAATGCTCCTGCTTATTCAGACACAAAAGCGCCCTTCCTGTATGGGAAAGGCGCTTCTATCTAACTTGCTTTCATTTAAAAAAAGAGCATATCGGGCAGATGATTACCAGTTCAGCCCGTTATCCTTGGCGATCGGCTCTTCCTTAACCAAGGTATAGAGGCTGCTCGCCTCGTCCTTCTTGGTGCTCTCGGCAAGACGTTCCACCTTTACGGTGACCAGCTTCTGACCGAACTGAACCGTCAGCTCATCGCCCACTTTAACAGCAGCGCTTGGCTTTGCTTCACGTCCGTTAATCAGAACGCGTCCCTGTTCGGAGACGTCCTTGGCCACAGTGCGGCGTTTAATCAGCCGGGAGACCTTCAGGAATTTATCAAGACGCATTATTTTACGGCTTCTTTAAGTTTGTTGCCTGCTTTAAATGCAGGAACAGTGGACTCAGGAATGACAATTTCATTCCCTGTTTGTGGGTTACGTCCGGTACGACCGGAACGTTTGCGGGTTTCAAAAGTGCCAAAGCCGATCAGTTGTACTTTGTCTCCGCTTGCGAGTGCATCTGTAATTTCTCCCAA
>Ga0058696_1001167_pt1 | contig 10345 bp, 7 predicted proteins | sample AgamicMgSfrz_FD_55077 | JGI IMG/M metagenome (GOLD analysis project Ga0058696, IMG submission 55077) | Agave microbial communities from Guanajuato, Mexico - Mg.Sf.rz | ecosystem: Host-associated > Plants > Phyllosphere > Phylloplane/Leaf | place: Guanajuato, Mexico | collected 2012-05-30 | reverse complement strand
TTTTCGAGCAAAGCGCAGCCCGAACATGCATTTGTATACAAAAAGAGCCTGCGGCCCATTTTTGGGCCACAAGCTCTTTGCACTTTTTGACTACTATATTGCATAATTTCGATACTGGTTAACAAACTTTATTTTTCGATCCAGGTCATTGCTCTGCATTCCTTCNGACTTATGCTGTCACAACTTGACCCGATTCGGCNGNTTCAGTCATTTCAGCTTCTTTTTTCGGGCGTCTGCCATTCCAGAGGAAGAACGCCAGCGTCAACAGAANGGATACCCCTGCATAGATNGCCAGGATTCCAGCCTGATGCCACATTACATCGAAATTCCCACTGGATACGACTGCCTTGAAGCCCATAATGCTGTGCGTCATTGGTAACCATGGGCTAAAGGCCTGGAGCCAGGACGGAATCAGTTCTACCGGGAAGGTTCCTGCACTTGCCGCTAGCTGGAATACCAGCAGCAGGATGACCACATAACGGCCAGGCAGATCAAGCCAGGTAACAAGCGCCTGAACAATCAACATGAACGTCAGCCCCGTAATAATTGTGAACAGATAGAACAGTCCTACACTGTGCGTTTCCAGACCAAGGCCATACAACATGAAGCTTGCTACGATCACCGATTGGAAAATGCTCATGGAACCAAATACGAGCGTNCGGCTTACAAAACGGCTCCAACCGGATGCACCAGGTACGGATGTATCCCGCATTTTCAATATGATGGTCGAGATGAGGGATCCGACAAACAATCCAATGGACAGGAAGAACGGAGTCAATCCTGTACCGTAGTTGGACACGGCTTCCGCTTCGTTCTCAGCCGAATTAATCGGTTCAGCAAACATGTTGACCACGTCATCGGTTTTCTTCACTTCAGACGTTTTCTGAGCGGCATCATTCAGCTTGGTCGCCAGTTCACTTGAGCCGTCTTTAAGCTCAGTCAAACCATTAGCCAGCTCGCCAGCTCCATCGCCAAGCTGTTGGGAACCGTCTGTCAGCGAGCTTACACCGCTGCTCAGCTTGCCTACGCCTGTTTGCAGGGCACTTGTTCCTGTGCCGAGTTGTTTGGCTCCATTGACCAGTTGAGTACCGCCGCTAGCAGCTTCGCCCAGCTTGCCGCTAAACTGCTTCAGTCCGTCGGAGAGCTTCGCTCCGCCTTCACTAAGCTGATTGGCTCCAGCCAGCAGCTGCTGCTGTCCATCAACCAGCTGGTCTGCACCAGCCAGCAGCTGCTTTTGCCCGCCGTGCAGCTCTGCCGCACCTGCTGCAAGCTGCTGGTTGCCCTGGTGAAGCTGATCCGCACCCTGCGCCAGCTTCTGTTCGCTCTCGTGCAGCTGCGCACTGCCTTCTGCCACAGCCTCACTTGCTGCGAGCAGCTTCTGAACATCCTCGCTCGCAGCCAGCTCCGGATTGGAGGCGGCCAGCTGTTTCAAACCGTCCGCCACACCTTGGGCTCCGTCCGCAACTTTACTGCTTCCATCAACGGCAGACTGCAAGCCTGCTGCCAGAGTTCCACTACCCTGTACTGCGCTTTGCAGGCCCTCAGACAGTTTCCCACTGCCTTGTTCGGATGATTGCAGCCCGGTCTGCAGTTTGCCTGTGCCATCAAGAGATGATTGAAGGCCAGCCTGCAGCTTTTCACTGCCATCCTTTAATTGGTCTGCCCCACTTTGAAGCTGATCCGCTGCTGCTGCCTGAAGCTGCTGAAGACCGGATACGAGGCTGCTTGTTCCGCTTTCCAGCTTGGTGGCCCCGGTATGCAGTGCATTAACACCATCACTCAATGGGGACAATCCATCCTGAAGCTCCAGCGTTCCGGATGCCAGTTTGGCCAAATTGTCTTTCAGCTTGACCGCACCATCATCCAGTTTGCCTGCCCCCGTATTCAGCTCGCCCGCGCCATCTCCAGCTTCCGCCAGTCCATCAGACACTTCGGAGAACTTGTCGAGCAGCGTTTCGGCATAAGCCTCTGTCACCTTGGCAGATACTTTCGCCTTGAGATCCTTGATCGCCGTCTTGCCGATCTGTGCACCTACGAAGCTGTAATTGCCGTTCGGTTCGTAGATCAGTTCAGCTGGCTGTGGTTTATCATCCAGCAGCGTGGTGGCCTGGGAAGAGAAATTCTCAGGAATCGTAATTTGCATATAATACTTGTCGTTCTGCATACCCTCTTTAGCCTGAGATGCATTGACAAATTCCCATTCAAAATCTCCATTTTTCTTCAGCTCATCCACCAGATCGTCGCCCACCTGCAAGGATTTGCCTTCGAGCTCCGCTCCCTTGTCGAGGTTGACCACAGCCACCGGCATCTGATCTACATGGCCATATGGGTCCCAATAGGCAGCCAGGTAGATACCGCTATACAGGATCGGAATAAACATAACTGCAATGACGGGGATCAACACCTTCGGGTTTCTCACGGCTGATCCCACATCCTTGAAAAACACGGATAAAGATTTCATGTCATTTTCTCCCCTAACTCTCTGCTTCATGAGCAGGAACTACTTGATGTAAACATATGAATCAATTCAGCAATTTGCTGAAATACGAACTGACCATTTTCCCCAAACGGTCAATTTAGAGCAAAAAACAAACCTGCCTCTCGGCAAGCCTCACTGCCTTTACGCAAAATGATTCTCCATATTCTCCCTATATTATAGTAGAGAAATTCGGAAACTACATGACGGCAGCAATTCCTTCCATTAAGAAAAGACGAAAGTAATTTTTGATTTCCTCTTTGCTGAGCGGTTCGTGCTGTTTGTTCCAATCCGAGGTGAGCGCGATGTACAGACGGATCATCATAAAGGCCACCACTTGCGGATCACAATCCCGGATCTCACCGCTGTCTTTGGCTTTCTCCAGCTCTTTGGACAGGAAATCGGAAATGACCTTCTCCACCTTGTCCAGACCCTCTTTGGCCTGAAGCGTTCCAAAATCCTTGAGTTCCTGGGACAGCTTCACCAATAAATCATGATCACGACGGAATTCCAGCAATGAATCCAGCACACGAAACAGGTTATCAAAAAAGGCACTTTCCTGATGCACTTCACGATGGGCAATATTTTTCATCTCCTGGATTACTTCCACCAGAATCTGATCAAACAGCTGCTCCTTATTCGTAAAGAAAGTGTAAATTGTCCCTTTGCCGACATTCGCAATCTTGGCCACCTGATCCATCGTGGTAGCTTTGTATCCAAACATGGCGAACGACTGAGCTGCTGCTTGAATGACCTGCTGCCTCCGGTCAATCGGAGCCATCATATCCCCTCCTTTATTGTTTTCTTAAAAAATGACCAAAAATACAATTTGGTCACTTGGTCAAAACTTACATTATCACCTTCGACAACAGATTGCAACCCTAACATTACAAATTTGTGTTAATTTATTTTAACCGAAATGCAGTGGAAAGTGATTCATTCGTCGTCTATAGTGTATGATGGTTCCAATAATACGGATAGAACGAAGATGAACTGTCTAAGTCCATCAACTTTCGTGTAAATATTTATGGAATGAACATGATTTTCCGTTTTGCTGTATATCCATGTATTGAAGGGTACGGCATAACGGTGAACTTATCAAATTTAAACTTATGAATAAAGGTGAACTCATGCGAAAACCAAGAGTGCTCTTATTATCCGAAGGTTTCGGCACCGGTCACACCCAGGCCGCCCATGCGCTGGCAAGCGGCATTAAAAAGGTCAGTCCACACGTCCATAGCCGTGTCATCGAACTCGGCAAATTTTTGAACCCGACAGTGGCTCCGCTTATTTTTTCCGCCTATCGAAAAACATTATCCGTCCAGCCCAAACTGGTCAGCATGCTGTATCGGACACAATACAATAAATCGTTGAACGGATTTACCAAACTCGCCTTGCATCGGATTTTCTATACTCAGACGGCACAGGTTGTATCCCAGTTGAAGCCGGATGCCGTCATCTGCACTCATCCGTTTCCGAATGCGGTCATTTCCAGGCTGAAACGACAAGGGCTGAACATACCGCTGTACACGGTCATTACGGATTATGATGTACACGGCACATGGATCAATCCTGAAGTAAACCAGTATCTTGTCTCTACCCCACAGGTCAAAGCATTACTCGAGATCCGGGGGGTCGATCCCTCTCGAATCCAGGTTACGGGAATTCCCGTACACCCTGATTTCTGGGAAGCAGGTGACAAAGTGCGGCTGCGTCAGGAAATGGGGCTTCAGAATATGCCTACTGCGCTGCTTATGGGCGGTGGATGGGGGCTTTCCTTTGATGAAGAGCATATGAAACTATTAACCTCCTGGGCCGATCGGGTGCAGCTCGTATTTTGTCTCGGAAGCAACGAGAAGATGATCTCCAAAATGAAAGAGATGGCTTGCTTCCAGCATCCAAACATCCGCATTCTCGGTTACACAAGGGAAGTAAGCAAGCTGATGGACGTATCGGACGTCCTTATCACGAAACCGGGCGGCATGACTTGCACAGAGGCTCTGGCGAAAGGACTGCCAATGCTTTTCATTCCACCGCTTCCAGGCCAGGAAGAGGAGAATTGTGAGTATTTTGTACAAGCCGGATATGGTCAGGTTATTCATTCAGCAGACGTCATTACCACACGGTTCAGAGAGCTATGCGANCGGACCAAGGCACCGAATGAAGCTGAAAGCCAGCTGAAATTTGTACGCAAGCCTTGGAACCGGCAGTCCTATGATCCAACGTCTTGTGCACANGCTGTTCACGAATTATTGTTTCCGGCTACAGCCGAGCTCTCCTCCACGACGAAGGAACGCTTCAAGGCCGGAATTCCTGCCGCGACGCTGTCAGGTACCAGAATTCCATTCTAAGGCCTCTACGGCCCCCTGGAGCGCTTCTAGGAGGGTGTTGATTATGGATGAGCATCGCCTATGATTAAGAACACCTTATTTGAAACGAAAAGCATACAGAAAAGGTTCCCTTCTCATTTTGGAAGGGAACCTTCTTTAATTTCATTTAAAATCACGTATGTTTTACCAGAAAAAAGGGTAATTTATATTATACAGATCAATAATAAATACCGAAATAAAACTCTGTTTCAGGTGTTTTTAAAGGTTCGTGTAATGTAAACACATTAACTACCCTGCCTGTTTGCAGAATTTTCAGGTCAATTACTTGTAAAACGTATGATGACCGATCGTTTTCACTTTTTTCTTCGAACGGGCAACCGTCAGATCATCGGCAAGCGTTAATGACAAGAAATAATACGTATCATCAGCGACTTCCTTCTGTCCATTCAGTGCAGCATTAACTGCCTTCACGCTGTCCTCATTGGGAACTACACGCTTCAGACGTCCGTTGGCTACCGGGCTGAATTGAGACTTCTGATAGATTACCTTGTAAATGGTATCGGGAAAATTGGCTGACCGCAGCCGGTTTAAGACAACATTGGCAACTGCCACTTTGCCTTCGTACGGTTCACCTTCCGCCTCTGCCATGACAATTTTTTGCAGCAGAAGCAGCTCTTTATCGGACACACTGTATGACCAGGTGGCAAGTTTTGAGTCCTCCTGGTTCAGAAGTTCGGTCCGCGTAAAGTAAAGTTTTTGGGGGGGAGTTGTAATTGCAGCAGCCGCTTTGGCCTTCTCTATTTTGGCCAATTTCAAGGCAGCTTCTTTTTTGGCTTTGGCCGCCGCAGCAGCTCTGGCTTTATGCTTGGCCTTGGCTTCCTTCAATTCCTGTTCTTCCTGAGCAGCCGTAAGCCAGTCCTTGGCTGGCAATGAAGCCGTCCAGTTTGCCGTATGAATCGATGAATCAGCAGACAGACTTGTCCCGTCCGCCATCATTCGCCTGTCCCCAGCAGAAGAAGATGATGCGCTATTTTGCACAGAAGCCGCCAGATCGGTCATCTGTTTACTATCACTTGCCTCGTTCCACTTCCCAGTTGCCTGAACTACATTAACCCCCACTATACATACAAGCAGCACAGATAACATCGGTGCTACCCAACGATTCTTGCTTATAATATCCATTCGAAAGATTCCTCCTGTCGCAACAATTCCCTTAACTAAGTAACCCAAAAAAAAGAATTTGAATAACGATGGCTAATATTACATAGGGATAAACGTAATGTCAATGTGATTTTATGTCATAAAAACGAGTTTTAGGAAAATGAAAACGTATCCACAACCTCATACATTGGCGTTTGTCCCAGCCTCGTCACATAAAGTACAAAGTCCTCCACAATCCATGATTTAGCACCCAAGGAATGTTCCGGAAGCAACCCATAAATACCTTTATCTTCATTTCCTGGGGCTACACCCAGAAATTTGCGTGCAATTGTAATGTGCGGAGAATAGGGTCTCAACTCTGCTTCATATCCAAGTGTGGATGTGGCCTCCACAATCCGTTTGTGAAGAAGATTCAATGACTCCATTTCACCGTCCACACCCTTCCATAACACCTTCGGAGCATCTTTTAGTCCAAATGTTCCCCATCCGGAAATATGCAGTTCAAACGGCTCCAATCCATTGATCGCCATGCGCAGTGCTTTCCGCAGATGCCCGATATCACTCACCAGCGTATCTCCCAGAAATTGCAGCGTGATATGATAATCCCGATGGTCTGTCCATTTGCGAAAATCCAGTCTGTTCTTCACCATTCCCGCTTCGAGTCGAAGGGACTCCTGAATAGCTGCCGGAAGACGTATCGCCGTAAATAATCTTTCCCGCCGTGATGGTTGATCCGTATATGAATAGTTATTCATCATCGTATACACCTCTCTAAAGTTCGTTCTATTATTTCATAATCATATGTATCGTTTCAAGTTGGGTAATTATAGATTGACACAAGTTTCGGCACTTGCACATGAGGCTGCACTCCTGCCTTTCTGCAACATCTTCTCAAATCTGCTACACTTATCTCACAACTCAATTGAATTCAGGAGGTTACACACTATGGGTAAAATTGTATGTTTTCCATCTTTATCTGCGGAACAACAGCAGCGCATTTTAGACGCCGCTCCAGGCTATACGCTAACCGTTAGCAAAGCCAAGGAGATTGACCCTGCAGAGTTAACAGAAGCTGAAATCATAGTTGGCTGGTCTCCTCTCGTCACAGAACATGCCCTGAAGAAGGACAGCCTCCTGAAGTGGGTACAGGTCTGGTCCGCAGGTGTGGATAACCTTCCATTTTCGGATTTGGAACAAAAAAATATTCAGGTGACCAGTGCAAATGGCGTGCATGCCATCCCGATCACCGAAATTATTGTNGGCATGATGTTATCGCACAGCCGCTGGCTNAGACAAGCCATGCTCCATCAACAGCAAGCCGAGTGGAAAAATCCCGGTAAACCACTGCCGGAACTGCACGGCAAAACGGCTGTTATTGTTGGTGTGGGGGAAATTGGCACCGAAGCTGCCCGTATACTCAAGGCGTTTGGCATGAATGTCATCGGGGTTCGCCGGTCCGGCAAAGACGTCCCGAATGTCGATCACATGTACGATATGTCCGGACTGCATGAAGCTTTGGGCAAGGGAGACTATATCATTAACATTTTGCCCCTCACAGACGAAACCCATCATTTATATGATCAGACAGCCTTCGAACATTTCAAACCAGGCTCCTGCTTCGTAAATGTAGGCCGAGGTCCAAGTGTAGATACAGAAGCGCTGATTCATGCGCTGAATAGCGGACAGGTCGCCTATGCTGCACTGGATGTTTTTGAAGAAGAACCCCTTCCTGCAGAGCACCCGTTATGGAAAAAGGATAATGTGTTAATCACCCCCCATATCGCGGGAAGTACGGAGCAATACACGGATCGTGCACTTGATATTTTTGTAAAAAATTTGGAAGCCTACCTGGCGGGTAAAACGCTGCCGCTCAATCTGGTCGACTATAGTCATAAATACTAATTCTCCCTCTAATTTCCATGCATAATTGTACAAATGCCTTACCATTATTTCTAAAAATGGATATAAAAAAACCTCCACACCCGGAAATTTTTCTTCCGTGATGGAGGTTTTCTTCTACTATATAACTATGCACATAACCAAATGTGACGTATAAACGTTCCTTTACGTACAGTGCAATATTGATTCACTTCCCACCCTACTGCAAGCAAATGCTCTTCCACCCATTCCGTGGATACGACTACAGCCCGTCCCGCTAACCTGCGCAGACTTGTCAGCATGACGCGCTGTTCTTCATCCGAGAGGACGGAACACAGATTGTAGGGCATGTCCAAAATCGCTGCGTCGTAATAACCGTTCAATTCATTCATATCTCCCAGCGTAAGGCAAGCCGGATCATAACCAAAGTGTGGAAGATTAATCCGCGCTCCTTGAATGGCCAGGGGATTNAAGTCATTCCCTCTTGTGTCGATCCCCATGGATAGTGCTTCAATGACCACCGTACCCATGCCGCAGCATGGATCGAGCAGCCGATGATTCGGGATGTCCGGTACGGCAATGTTGACGAGTGATCTGGCTAGCGCAACTCCGAAACCGGTTGAGTAATTTTGCGGCTTCTGCTGATGACTTTGCCACGATCGATCTGCTTCTGTCCACCGCCCCAAGATCCATTTCTTACCTGTTTGTATTAGTCCAAAGGTCACTTTTAGGTGCTTCATCTGCGCCTTGCCCTTGATGCACATCCCCACTTCTCTCTCCAGTTGACGGGAATGTTCATAATCAGGCATATGGTCTCCTTCTTTCAGACATACCACCTTAAACGTTTCTTCCGGAAGCAAATCGATCTTCGCTGCAGCTGGCAGCAAATCATTCACGGTATCAGCTTCCGATAACACGTCCAGCCTTCCATGAATAAAAGGGCTTCTGCCTGGTGGAATGCATATGCCGGACCGTACATAGGAGCGTAAACTCGAATTCATCTCCAGTCTTGAACCAAGCAGCGTACTAAGCTCAAGTGAGCATAATTCACGCTCATTCTCATGACAGGCAAAAGTATAGACGTAATCTTTGGTCGTTGAGCCACCTGTTAATTCAGTCGAATTGATTTCAGTCAAAATCGCAGCCGTCCTTCATGTTTCTTCTATTATAAGAAGAAGGTTTATATTTTTAACTTTTCGATGGAAGTAAGCAGGTCATCCGACAGTTCCTTCAGTGTTTGAATGCTGCCGCTGATCGTTTCCATCGAGCTTACCTGTTCTTCAGCTGAAGCCGAAACTTCTTCCACACTTGCTGCGGATTGCTCCGATACCGCCGAGATCTGTTGGCTGAAATCATACATGCGTCCACTTGCATCCTGCATGCCTTCCAAACCAGCTGTCATCGTGCCAATCACATGAACCATTTCCTCTACGGATTCATTGATATTTTGGAACAGACTGCCCGAAGTACGCACATGCTCTTGTCCCAATTCAGTCTCCCGGACGCCTGTACGCAATTCAGCAACCACCCCTTGGGAATCCTGCTGGATATCTTCCGTAATGATTGTAATTTCCTCCACAGAGGTCTGCACCGCTTCCGATAACTTTCGGACCTCGGCTGCTACAACAGCGAACCCACGTCCACTCTCTCCAGCACGAGCCGCCTCAATGGAAGCATTCAATGCCAGCAGGTTGGTCTGACGGGCAATGTCTCTAATCACCTGGACCAGCTTGGAAATATCCTCATTTTTACGATTCAGCTGTTCCATCCGGTCCATCGAAGCCGAGACAGCACCGGAGATTTGCTGCATTTGCTGCACTGATTGCTCCATGGCCTTGCGTCCATTCAATCCCTGCTCCAGCACACGTTCTGACATCAGACTAAGCTGGCTCCCTTGAGTTGCATGTTTCTGGATGTGTTCGTTCAACCCCTCAACCGTACGTGCTGATTCAACTGCCGTAACCGCCTGACTCTCAGCAGCCTTGGCCGACTCCTCCATCGTTATGGCAATCTGGCGGCTTCCAATCTTAACTTCTTCCGTTGATATGGCCAGCTCGTTGCTTTGACGATTCACCGCTTCAGCAACACGTCTGACATTCAATACCATGGAAGTCAGATTACCTTTCATCGTGTTTACTGCTTTGGCCAATAGCCCTACTTCATCTTCGTGCTTGGTATGTACATCCTGCACATTCAGCTGGCCTTCTGCAATCAGCTTGACTGCACTGATGACCCGGAGCAGCGGTTTTACGACCTGGGAACGGATAATCGGGATCGTGATGGCCGTGATCGCAATCATGATCAGCACCCCAGCAATAATAATCATTCGGCCATTCTGCACGGACCTGATCGTCTGTGCAGCTGAGAGATCCGACTGATTCTGATTGTACTCCACCAGATAATCCAGATCGACCTGCATGGCATCGAAGGAATCAGCCCCTTTTTCCGATACTTCCTTGGCCAGTTGGGATTGTCCTTGATCACTCAAATTGATCGCTTG
>Ga0058696_1001166_pt1 | contig 10346 bp, 8 predicted proteins | sample AgamicMgSfrz_FD_55077 | JGI IMG/M metagenome (GOLD analysis project Ga0058696, IMG submission 55077) | Agave microbial communities from Guanajuato, Mexico - Mg.Sf.rz | ecosystem: Host-associated > Plants > Phyllosphere > Phylloplane/Leaf | place: Guanajuato, Mexico | collected 2012-05-30 | reverse complement strand
TTAATGACGAATTGACCTCTCGATAAAACGGAAACCGGCTCACCCGTAATTTCCATACCCTCAAACGCATTATAATCCACCGCCATGTGATGAGTATCTGCAGAAATGGCCCTTTCAACCTTCGGGTCAAAAATGACAATATCAGCATCCGAGCCTACGGCAATCGTCCCTTTCTTAGGGAATAATCCAAATAGTTTGGCAGCACGTGTAGAGGTCATGTCGACGAATTGATTCAAGGTAATGCGCTCTTTCATGACCCCTTCAGAAAAGAGGATACTCATGCGGTCCTCTATCGTTGGGCCGCCGTTCGGTATTTTCGTGAAATCTTCACGTCCAAGTTCCTTCTGTCCCTTAAAGTCAAAAGAGCATTGATCGGAGCCGATCGTTTGCAGCTGCCCCGTTTTCAAAGCATTCCATAGCACTTCCTGGTTTTTCTTCTCCCTTAACGGCGGGGACCATACATACTTAGATCCTTCAAAATGGGGCTTTTCAAGATAAGACTGGTCAAGAACCAAATATTGCGGACAAGTCTCACCCCAAATATCCACCCCTTTATTCCTTGCCTCAGTGATCTTTTCAACCGCATCTTCACAGGTGACATGAACGACATAGAGCTGNCCATTTGCCATTTCCGTCAGTTTAGCTGCACGCCCAGTTGCTTCCCCTTCAAGCTCCGGAGGCCTTGTTAATGCATGGTAAATTGGATCGGTGTTCCCTTCGGCAAGTGCCTGCTTTGTAAGGTAATCGATGACATCACCATTTTCAGCATGAACCATGACAAGTGCGCCAAGTTCCTTTGCTTGCAACAAAGTGCGGTATAGCGTGGCATCATCCGCTTGAAAAACATTCTTGTAAGCCATGAACACTTTAAAGGACGAAATCCCTTCATTATCGATGATACTTGGCAACTCAGCCAATACTTCATCATTAATCTCACTGATCATTAAATGAAAACCATAATCTATGGCCGCTTTTTCATTGGCCTTTTCATGCCATGTTTCAATTGCTTTCTTTAAAGGCACCCCTTTTTCGGTCAGGCAAAAATCGATGATCGTTGTCGTGCCTCCATATGCAGCAGCGATTGTACCTGTTTCATAATCATCCTTTGTCGTTGTCCCGCCAAACGGCATATCGAGATGGGTATGCGGATCTATGCCCCCCGGAAAAATATATGCGCCTTTTGCATCAATGATTTCAGCCCCCTCAGCCGACAGGTCCTTGCCAATCATTGCAATCTTCTCATTTTCAATCAATATATCCGCTTGATACGTATCTGCAGCCGTTGCAATCGTTCCATTTTTAATGATTTTCTTCATATTCGACCCCTCCATCATTTTACGAAATCAACACTTTCACTGCTTATGCCCCCAAGGAACGATTGGCGTTCATTCCACGTCATTGGCGGCAATTCATTTGTCAATTCGATCATATCGATCGCCCCATCGGCCGGACAGACGATCGAGCAAAGATTACAGCCTACGCAATCCTCTTCGCGCACTCTCAAGAATGAGCTGCCTGACGTGTCCTTTAACATATCTATACATTGATGAGATGTATCTTCACACGCAATATGGCATTTATTGCAGTTAATGCACACATCATTATTAATGCGCGCAACGACCTTATAATTAAGATCTAAGTTCCCCCAGTCGGAATAGCGCGGTACGGACTTACCGACAATATCCATCACGGAGGATATCCCTTTTTCATCAAGATAATTGGACAGGCCATCGATCAAGTCTTCAACTATTCTAAAACCGTGATGCATGGCAGCCGTGCAAATTTGCACTCCAGTCGAACCCATCAGCAAAAATTCCACCGTATCCTGCCAATTTGAAATGCCGCCAATTCCCGAAATGGGAACATTGATCATTTTATTCCTTGCACACTCTGCCACCATATTCAAAGCAATCGGCTTCACAGCGGGACCGCAATACCCTCCGTGAGCACCCTTGCCGCCTACATGGGGAATCGTATTCCATGAATGGATATCCACTCCTGCCAAGCTGTTGATCGTATTGATCATGCTTATTGCATCCGCACCGCCGCGCACCGCCGCTTCAGCCGTAACCGTAATGTCGGTTATATTGGGTGTAAGCTTGACGATGACGGGTTTGGATGCAGCTTCCTTCGCCCAGTATGTTTGCTTTTCAACCAGTTCGGGAACCTGTCCCGAAGCAGCTCCCATCCCACGCTCTGCCATACCGTGCGGGCAGCCAAAGTTCAACTCGTAACCATCGACCCCTACATCTTCTATGCGTTTGATGATCTCATGCCACTTTTCCTGTTGTGGCTCCACCATCACCGATGCAATGATTGCATGATCAGGGAACCTCTTCTTCGTTTCATATATTTCTTTCAGATTCACTTCCAGCGGACGGTCCGTTATCAATTCTATATTGTTGAACCCGGCAACTCTTTGTCCATTAAAACTGACCGCTGCAAAACGTGATGAGACATTAAGGATGGGGTCACCCAATGTCTTCCATACAGCTCCTCCCCAGCCAGCTTCAAATGCACGCTGAACTTGATAGCCCGAATTAGTAGGTGGTGCTGAAGCAAGCCAAAAAGGATTGGGAGATTTAATACCTGCAAGATCAATTGATAAATCAGCCATGATAAGCCTCCTATTTTTCATAGTTATTTAAGCAATATCCACCGCTCCGCCCATCAAAATCGAGTCAATTTCATAGGCTGTCTTTTTCCCTTGCTGGGCAGCTGAAACAACCATTGCCTCACCTTGGCCTTTTCCGAAGATCACGTCACCGCACGCAAAGATCTTTTCATTCGATGTCCTGTAGGAATCACCCTCCAATGTTACGACGCCATCATCATGTTGAATGCCGAACTGTTCAATCAATCCTACATACCTGGATTGGCCTATGGCACGAATGACGCCATCGACCGGAATGACGAACTCTGATCCGGTAATTTGGACTGGACGGCGCCGGCCATCTTCACCTGCCTCGCTAAGCACCATTTTTACGCACTCGATACCCGTTACCTGACCGCTTTCATCCGATAGGATCCTGGAAGGGGCAGTCAGCCAGTGAAAACCGACACCTTCTTGTTTGGCAAACTCATATTCAAAATCATAGGCAGTCATTTCCTTTTGGGTACGACGATAAATAATGCTCACCTGTTCGGCGCCCAGGCGAATAGAACAGGTCGCGGCATCGATCGCCGTGTTTCCAGCCCCAATCACCGCCATCTTCTTCCCAATGAATTTATCAGTGATTGTCCCTGTTTTCGTTGCCTTTACGAAATCGATTGCATCATAAACTTCAGCTAAATCCTCCCCTTCAATCCCAAGCTTAGGAACATCGGACATGCCGATCGCTAAAATGACCGCATCATGGTCGGCAGTCAGCTGATTTGCGGATACATCCACCCCGACCCGTGTATTCGTTTTAATATCAACATCCAAACTCTTTACTTGTTCGACTTCCCAATAAGAAATGCTCTGAGGTAAACGGAACGATACAATTCCGTAAGTATTTAATCCGCCTGGATTCTTTTCAGCTTCGAAAATGGTTACACTGTAGCCAAGCAAGGCTAACTCCCTTGCTGCAGACAAACCCGCCGGACCGCTTCCTACAATGGCAACTTTTTTGCCATTCTTCTTCCCGGCCTTGAATAGGGCTTGTTTATTTTGGATGGCCCAATCTGTGGAATAACGCTGGAGATTGCCGATCATGATCGGCTTTGTAGAATGGTTCAGGACACATGCCCCCTCACATAACTCTTCAGTCGGACATACCCGCGCACAGCTGGCACCGACAGGATTGGCCGTCATGATTGTCTTGGCCGACCCTTTAAAATTACCTGATGCTATCTTCTTGATAAAACCGGGAATATCTATTCCGGTCGGACAGGCTTGGATACATGGGGCATCATAGCAGTATAAACATCGATTCGATTCTTCCAAAGCTTCCCTTGGGGATAATCCCCTCTCCGCTTCCTGAAAGTTAATCTCTAGACCACCTTTTAACGGGCTCGTCATACTCATCCACTATTTCTCCTTCCAAACATTTATTTTTGAAAAATAAAAAGGGAGGAATTGCGTGCATTCTCTCTACTGTCCTCATATTTAAACGATTGAAAGCATTGCCAACATGGTTTCCATCAATTTAATCACCTAACAAGTCATGGCGATTTCCCAGCCAAGAATCTCTCATTTTGTTTATTATTTTCTCTCTCATTCTCTCACTGGCCACGCCCCGGTCCCTGTTTCCTTCAAACACAAAAAGCCCCCCCTACTAATCTTAAAAACTCAAATCCTGATTATAAATCAGAGAATTGAGTATTCTTTATTCTATAATGTTGAAAAGCAAGTTACATTATACAAAGTGTAAAGTATTTCCAGGCACTAAATTTGCAATATGTAATATTCATGTTATATTTCCTAACAATAAGTGATAAGCCTCGTCATTTTTCTACATCCAAACNTACTTTTCATCATACTTACTGATATTTTTGGCTGATTTGTTCCGATTACCTGCTTATCAACACTTTGTCCACATAAAAAAAGCCCAGAAACGAAAATTCTTGGTTTCCTGGGTTTTTTCACTNTTATCCACAACTTATGCACATATTATATGGCGTTATTCTCTTTGTTTTTGCAGAACAGAGGCACTTCACCAAAAGTTATCCACATTAACGAATCGACTTTTCCACTTATCAACAACCCATTAAAACTTTATCAACAAGCAGGTTCATTCCGGATGTATAACGTATCGTTTATATTTCTCATAATCCGTTTTCTTGCACTCAAGCTTTATTCGATAACCGATTGCCTCATATTCTGTTTCCGTTATGTGACCATTTTCATTGAAATAAGAAACCAGCTGCCCTTGGTCAAATGGAATCAGCATTTCACAGTGAGTATAGTCAACAAAAATATGCTTGCGAATTTGATTTATCAATTCCTCGATGCCAACTTTGTTTTTTGCTGACATATATACAGAGCTACGATTCACCTGAGGGATATCCAAATCGGTAAGGTCCGCTTTATTATACGCAAAGATNGTCGGAATCCCTTTAATGCCTATATCGTTTAAAGTCTTTTCCGTTATCTCTATTTGCTGCTCATGATTAGGATTGGAAAAATCNACAACATGGATCAACAGATCCGCTTCTACCACTTCTTCCAATGTGGATCGGAATGCCTTCACTAGATGATGCGGCAATTTAGACACAAATCCCACCGTATCCGTCAATAAGAATTCCTTTTTATCCGGCAGCGGAATGTTTCGGACGGACGTCTCAAGCGTAGCGAACAGCATATCCTTCTCCAACACCTGCTTCTCGGCNGTTGGNTGGAACATCTCAATCAGTGCATTCATGATCGAAGATTTACCTGCATTGGTATAACCGACTAAGGANACGACAGGGATGGCATTCTTTTTCCGCTGTTTCCTCTGCGTTTGCCTGTGTGCAACAAGGTCTTCCAGTTCTTTATTCAAAACNCTTATATTTTCCTCGATCCTCCTGCGGTCAAGCTCNAACTGCTTTTCACCTGCNCCTTTGTTTGTACCGACCCCGCCGCTCTGACGCCCTANTGACTCCCTTAAACCAACGAGACGCGGNAGCATATACTGCAGCTTNGCCACTTCTACCTGAAGCTGTGCTTCCTTCGTTTTNGCCCGATGCGCNAAAATATCCAGAATCAAGATTGTCCGGTCAATCACCTTGCAATCCATGTCCCTCTCCAGATTACGAAGTTGCGAAGGNGAGAGCTGNTCATTAAAAATGACGACATTAGCTTCTTTATGCTCAACGAGATTTTTNACTTCCTCNATCTTCCCGGTACCGATAAAATGTGATGAGTTCACCCGATGCAAATTTTGTGTGATGGTCCCTGCAACCTCTACCTCACATGCTTCCGTTAAATTGGCCAATTCCTCCATCGAATACTCAAAATCCTTTGAANCGTTGAGATTGACTCCAACCAAGATTGCCCTCTGCTGTANTTCCATCATTTCAAATCCNTTCCGTACATACCTTACTCCCTATNTTATACTTAAANAAACNGTCATGCTGCCTAAANGCNAGCCACATTGTAGCANACCAGGCATNGCTTGCATAACGNTTGCTGCCCTTAGCAAAGTNTTTTNATTGGACTTCCTTTTACTTTCAACAAAAAAATTCAAAGTTTCACATGAAACAATTGGAAAGCTCAAAATAAAAGCTCCCTGGTGCACCTTAAGATGCACCAGGGAGCCCATATTATTCTATTCTTTTATTCTCAATAACCTTAGACTGTTCAATGTAACTAATAATGTCGCACCCATGTCGGCAAAAATCGCCATCCAAAGTGTTAACCAGCCCGGCGCTATCAATAATAAGGCCAGGACTTTAATTACCAATGAAAACGTGATGTTCTGTTTAATGATTTTTAATGTTTTGCGGCTTAAGCGGATTGTATAAGGGAGCTTCGATAAGTCATCACCCATTAAGGCAATATCGGCTGTTTCAAGGGCTGTGTCCGTGCCCGCCCCGCCCATTGCGATTCCTACCGTGGAAGCTGCCAAGGCCGGAGCATCATTGACACCATCGCCTACCATGGCCACTCGATCGTATTTTTGTTTCCATCTTTTGATGATGGTCAATTTATCCTGCGGCAATAGCTCTGCCTCAATCTCATGAACGCCAGCTGCCGCTCCAATCGCTTTTGCCGTTCCGATATTATCGCCAGTCAGCATGATCGTTTTTTCAATGCCCAAAGCATGCAGTTTCCGAATGGCTTCCTTACTGCTTTCCCTTATTTCATCAGACACCGCGATGAGTGCCAGGAGCTTCACTTGATCGCCAAGCACCATCACCGTTTTCCCTGTATTTTGATAGCCGCTGATTAATTTAAGCACATCATCAGAGAAAACGAAACCTGCCTCTTCCACAAAAAGGTGGGGTTTACCAATGTAATAGATTTCTTGATTGATTTTCCCTTTTATCCCTTTACCGGTGATTGCAGTAAAATCCTCTACCAATAAAGAATGATAGTCCACGCCGTAGGTTTCCGCCTTATGAAGAACGGCCGTGGCAAGGGGATGCTGTGACCTGCTTTCTAAAGCAGCGGCGATAGCCAGCACAGCCTGTTCATTAAACACATCAGATAACATTTTGAAATCGGTCACCTCAGGTACGCCCTTTGTTAAAGTACCCGTTTTATCAAACGCGATTGCCTTTAAGGCTCCCGCTTCCTCCAAATGGACCCCGCCTTTAATCAGCACACCATGTTTCGCAGCATTTCCGATTGCTGTCACGATGGCGATGGGCGTAGAAATGACCAAAGCACAAGGACAGCCGACAACCAGTACAGCCAATCCCCGATAAATCCATTCACTCCAATCCCCGTTCATCACGATCGGGGGTAATACCGCAATGGCCAGGGCAATGAGCATGATGGCCGGAGTATAAAATTTTGCGAATNTATCCACGAAGGCTTGGGAAGGGGCCTTTTCGGCCTGTGCTTCTTCAACAAGGTGGATGATTTTTGCAATCGTCGTATCCTCGACTCGCTTCGTGACCTCCACTTCGAGCAGCCCTTCACCATTTAAGGTTCCGGCAAACACTTCACCCTCAACCGTTTTAAAAACCGGCTCGGATTCCCCAGTAATGGCTGCTTGATTAAGTGTCGAGGCACCCTTCATGATTCGGCCATCCATTGCAAGCTTTTGACCAGGTTTGACGATCATGATGTCGCCCACTTCAATCTCATCAACAGCAACCATCATTTCGTGATGCCCTCTGCGGATCAAAGCTTCTTTAGGTGCGATGTTCATTAATGATTCGATGGAATTACGGGCTTTATCCATCGAATATTTTTCCAATGCTTCACTTATCGCAAATAGGATGACGACGGTCGCCCCCTCGCCCCATTCACCAAGCACGGCCGCTCCGATTATGGCAACCGTCATAAGGGTGTGCATATCAAAGCGAAGCCTTACAAGGTTTTTCAATCCATTGACAAATAAGGAATACCCTCCAACTATGATTGCAGCCGCATAACCGATTACCGGCATGATGCTTCCATCAGCATATCGATTATCCAATATCCAGCTGACCAGCAATAAGATAACCGAAATCACCACTTTAATATTTGCCCTTTGCTTCCAAAATGGTTCCTTCTGCGTTACCTGTTCCTGTTCACCGCGGATCTTCAGGTTATCGAAAGCTCCCGCCTTTTCAATCTGTTCAATGGTCGCGCTGCCCTGTACCGATATCTTCGAGGCGCCAAAGTTGATTTTGGCATCCTTCACACCCTCTAGTTCACGGACATTGTTCTCGAATTTAGCCGCACAATTCGTGCAGGATAGACCCTGGATACGATATGTTTTCATTGGGGATTCAGCCATCGACCCTTACCTCCTGCTGATGTTCTAATGCAATGAGAATCAATTGCTTAATATGGTGATCATCCAAAGAATAAAAAGCCAACTTACCTTCTTTTCGATATTTTACGATTGCATGTTTATAAAGGGTACGAAGATGATGTGACGTTGTCGCCATCGAAGCACCAATGATATTGGCCAGATCGCACACACACAATTCCTCGTCCGTACAGAGCGCATAAGCTATCCTCGCCCTATTTTCATCGCCTATAACCTTAAACAGCTTCGACATGCTGGATATATCCACCTGGGCCATTTCCTCTTGAATGCGATTGACCTTCACTTCATCATGCAGGTGAACATCACATATATCTTTCAGTTCCGTCATCTTCTCACACCTCTCATTCAAATCTTCGTTTGATTATAATATAACATAATTCCCTGAATATTCAAATCCATATTTGAATGTATAAGAATCTTTTCCCCTTCCCGAATTAATGAAAGTGCCCATATGTTTTTATATGTGGGCCATCGTTTTTTTGTTTCCCTTTTTGCTAACAAAAAGGTCATTCTGTCCTCTTCCCTGATCTTCAGGCTAAAAAAAGAAGGGACATAAATTCCTTTACGCCCCTTCAATCAATGATTTCAGTAATTACCTATCGTTACCTTGATACGTATAATATATTTAATTTAGTATTTTTTAGAAAAACTATGATATACTTAGTCAAACCTTTTTAAGCGTTTTACTTTACTTGTACCATTTACCCTGCTTATCGTTTAGCAGGGTTTTTTGTTATGTATTTTCACAAAACAAAAAAAGACGGACCCTTTAAAAAGGATCCGTCTTTTTTTGTTGCTGAAATTATGCTTTTTGAACGTTAGAAGCTTGAGGTCCGCGTTGACCTTGTTCTACTTCAAAAGTAACTTCTTGGCCTTCGTCTAAAGATTTGAAACCTTCGCTTTGGATAGCTGAGAAATGTACGAATACGTCGTCTCCGTTTTCGCGTTCGATGAATCCAAAACCTTTTTCTGCGTTAAACCATTTTACTTTACCTTGTTCCATTGTTGTTGCCTCCTAGTGCATCTAAGCACAATGTATTACTATCCTTGCTCTAAGTCATCATCGAAAACGAAAAGTAGTACTTTTAGTATCCTTAGTACCGAACAAAAATAATTAAGACTAAGCATAACATTAAATGGTAGCGATTGCAAATAGTTTGGGGAAACTTTTTTCCAGCAATTTTTAATACTCTCTAAATTCTATAAAAAAAAGCAGTAATGAAAGTGACTCTATCTATTACACATGAACTCTTACATACATACATTCATCCAAACAAAAACCCCTCGTTTACAAATTTAAAGAGGTTTCATACTGTAGATAAACTCGATATTTTCTACATTTTTTTTGTGGGAGTGTAAAACGGAACGTTGATTTCCTCTCCGGGCACTCACTTTCCGCGGGCGGTCCGCCCTCGGCGCGCTTAGCGCCTGTGGGGTCTCCCTTGGACCCGCTTTCCCGCAGGAGTCTCGAACACCCGCTCCAATCAACTATGTTTAAAAACTCAGATAGAACCCATTTTGTCTCCAAAAACCTCCCGTAAACAAAATTAAGAAAGGTCTTTGTAGATGTTTACATCAAATATTTATTTTTCCGTAATGAACTTTTCCACCATTTCTTCTAAAATCGCCGATTCTTTTGCTAAATCTTCATTTTGTTCCTTCAATCCAGCCATTATGGTACTTTGTTGAATGGCAGCTGCCGAGATTTGCTCCGTTGTTGCGACTCCTTCTTCGGAAATCGCTGCAATTTCCTGTATGGATGCCAGGCTTTCATCCGAAGACTCATTGATTTTTTTCGAATGGGTGGCCAATTGTTCTGTGCCTTTCAGCAATTTTTCTACGGATTCGAATATCTTATTGAAAATCTCGCCATTGTTTTCCACTAAGGAAACACCATTTAGTATATCCTGAAAACTCTCATCATTATTTTGGATGACTTTGGCTGTTTGTTCA
>Ga0058696_1001160_pt1 | contig 10387 bp, 12 predicted proteins | sample AgamicMgSfrz_FD_55077 | JGI IMG/M metagenome (GOLD analysis project Ga0058696, IMG submission 55077) | Agave microbial communities from Guanajuato, Mexico - Mg.Sf.rz | ecosystem: Host-associated > Plants > Phyllosphere > Phylloplane/Leaf | place: Guanajuato, Mexico | collected 2012-05-30 | reverse complement strand
GTGTTAATCCCCTCATCCTGCAATGCTTGATGAACGAGCTTGTTTTCGCAATGGTCCATCCCCCTGATCATTTAGCTATATTGATGCAAAATTTGATACTCCGTTAAGGGATGCGTCAACCGATCCAATTCAGGAGATGCCGTCCAATCACTTGCAGTGTTTTTCCCGTATTTGATGGTATGTAATACACTGTTAGCAGACATATACAGATTATGATGAACACCCGGATGAACAACGATGTGCTGCCCTTCTGTAATGATCTGAACGAGCATAGTTAATTCATTTCCTAATGATGCATAAGCAATCCAGCCGGATTGAACGAGATAATGCTCTGTCACATGCAAGTGAAGATGGCTATTCTGCCAAGCTCCTTCGGGAGAGGCAACCGTTCTACAATAATAGCTCCCGTCATCTGCTAACATCTTATATTTACATTCTCCATTGTCCATCTGCTCATAAAATGCCCTAACATCGTCCCCAAGAAGCAGTTCCGTAGTGTTTTTTCGATTCATGTCGCTGCACCTCAAACCGATAAATTGTTGTTATNGATGGGTTTTACGGCCTTCCAAATATATTTGTGCTCTCGGACAGCAATTCTTCCGTGCATTTGATGCTCCTGGATCTTCACTTGCAATTGTTCACGATACTCGGGCAGTGTGTAATCCGGATTGCCTGGAACATCGGACAGAAAGAGCGCAAATTCCTTTTCATTCGGGAAAATCATGAACGCATCGTTGAACGCCTCTATCTCGATCTGCTCATATCGGTGGCGCAGCAATCGTTCCTTCACCTTGCTGATGTCTGTATGTATGCCGAAGATGATGCCGCCGTTACGCAGCACTCTTCCATGTTCAATGATGGAAGTAGGCCCTCTGCGGTCATAGATCAGATCAAACTGTTCGTTTTCAAAAGGGACGTTGGTCTTCGTGGTGGCGTACACAAACTCAACATGGTTCACTTCGCTTGCAGCTTCAAGTGCAGCCTGTGCAATAAGCAGCAGCTCCTTAGAATTGTCAAAACCCGTGATATGACGGGTATGTGCCGACATTTTCAGTGTAAAATCACCATCTCCACAGCCTGCATCGAGCACGGATTGATGCTCAGACAATAACCGAATCAACCTTTCCTCGAAAATTTCCTCAGCCGATTGACCTTCCCAGGTATAGGTTGACCTGCCCTTATATCCACCGTTTCGCAGAGCAATCATATCGTACCAGTCCATTCCCAACGTTCGATCCCCTTCCAGCAGGAAATTCCTAATTAAACAATATTCGACAACCGAAGTCCATTTCCCCTGTCTTTTTCATTATCTTTTTTTGCTAAACAAAAGGTTGGTTCCATTCTCAACAACAATTTACATCAAATTTGAAACGACCTTCTCATTGATTCCGTATTAAGGTCGAAGTCGTATTATTTTCCATGTATAAACCATTATGATCTGGAGGTTGAGCGGATGTCTTTTTTTAAGAAAATGTTAGCCAGCGTAGGTGTGGGGGCAGCTAAGGTCAACACGGAACTCGATACACCCGAGGTTGCGCCTGGAGGTATTCTTTCGGGAACCGTCTATATACAAGCTGGAGATGTGGAACAAAACGTGGACCGGATCTATCTTACCATCAACACGCATTATATAAGGGAACGTGATGATCGCAAGGTAAAAGAAACAGCCGTGGTGGCCAAATATTTGCTGACGGAAGGATTCACACTGCAACCTGGTACGAAGCTTGAAAAGAAATTCTCGTTCGACCTGCCAGAAAATCTCCCAATCACGCTCCATAGCGCGGAGGTTTGGGTAGAGACGGGCCTCGATATCTCAAGTGCCGTTGACCCTTCCGATCGCGATAGACTTCGCGTTGTGCCCACTCAGAATATGCGTACCGTGCTGGATGCCATCGATATCCTTGGTTTCCGGCTGCGGGAAGTGACCAATGATTACGCTCCAAAACTTGGCGGCAATCTGCCCTTTGTACAGGAGTTTGAGTTTGTGCCAACAAACAAGTTCCGTGGATACCTGGATGAACTGGAAGTGCTGTTCTATCCGATGGGGGATTCCATGGAATTGCTGCTGCAGATCGACCGGAGAGCTCGCGGACTCGGTGGCATTTTCGCGGAAGCGATGGGCACGGATGAAAGCTTCGTGCGTCTGCATCTGTATGATAGACATTTGGAGCGGGGAGCACATTCCGTAGCCCAAGGTCTTGAAGAAGTCATTTCCAAGCATCTATAAATTTTATTCTTGTAATATCAACAGCTCTCCGGCTGCATTTCATGCGGTCAGAGGGCTGTTTTTCTTGCATTTGTTGATTTGATGACTAAATAGCCTCTTACGGGATCTCTTAGCCAGCTTGCCTGCTGGAAATAATGGGTATATAAAATAAAAGCAGAGGAGGCGAATTCCATTGAGTGCACAACCTGAAAATCAGGAAAAGAACGAAGACCAAACGATTATCATTGGCGCTGGCCTGGCTGGTTTAAGCTGTGCCTTTGAACTTGTGGACCAGGGAAAGCCCGTACTGATTCTCGAAGCAGCCCCATATGTTGGGGGACGTACAGGCAATTGGAAAGAGCGCGGGATGGAAGTGGAATCCGGATTTCATAAATTCATTGGATATTATAAAGAATTGCCAAAATTACTTGAACGGGCAGGCATAGATCTGGATGAGATGCTGGCATGGGAGACAACCATGCAAGTCCGCCATCCTGATGCAGAAGAGTATGGCGAATTTGGACTGGACATTATCCATGCTCCACTTAAAACATTATCAGGCGTACTTGGCAACAATGATTTTATTACGCCTGGCGATAAGGCTTCCCTTGTTCCGTTTCTGGCTGCGGGGTTCAAGGACTGTGTCTCCCGGCCTGAGGAACTGGATAAGATATCGCTGCTTGATTTTGCGAAGCAGCACGGGGTCAATGAGCAGGCTCTGGAACGCATCGTTGAACCGTTATCTTCCGGCATTTTCTTCATGCCTCTTGAGCAATATTCCGCATACGCCTTCTTCGGCCTCTTTCTTCCGGGCATTCCTCGAATTCATAAAATGCGGATTGGTGCGTTCACCGGGGGCATGACTGATGTAATGTGCGCCCCTCTGGCAGCTGCAATCGAGCAAAAAGGAGGACGAATTCGCACCAACGCTTCTGTAACCCGATTGGTAGTTGGAGCGAATGGTCTGGAAGGTGTGGAATTAAAAGATGGCGAACGAATCAAAGCTAGTCGTGTCGTTGTCGCCGCCAATATCCGTCGTTCCCAGCAATTGCTTCAGGAGCATTTCAGTGAGCATGAATGGTTCCAACCTTTCCTGACCCTGGATGCGATGCCTCATGTTACGGTACAATTCGAATCGGCACTTCCACTTCTTCCCGAGGACCGGACAACGTTTGGACCAGGTACCGATGTTGGTTCGTTCGGAGAACAATCCCGCACAACGTTTCGTGGACGACCTGGCAGAGCTTCCATCATTATGGTAAACCCGGATGAGCTGATTGATCTGCCAGATGAGGAAGTCTGGCATCGGGCTCGGAAAGGCCTTGCTGCCATCGGACTTCATGAAGGGGTTTCATCCGTAACCGAGTATCGCATTGTCCGAGGGAATGAAAACTTTTATCGAATTGCGCCAGGCAATGAACGGAAGCGTCCCGAACAGGTGACTCCGATCCGTGGACTTTATCTTGCTGGTGATTACACCAAACAGCCGATGTTTACCACGATGGAAGGTGCCGTGTTATCTGGGCAGAAGGCCGCAGCTGGCATTCTTGAGGAAGCGACTCAATAATGATCAGCAGCCTTCTAAATGATACAAAACCAAAATGGACAGCCTTCGCCGTCATGACCTGACGAGCCGGGCTGCCCTTGGTGTATAGAAAATATGAGGTAACGTGGGCTTCTAGGAATGTTGCTTCCACCGCCTGAAGCCTGTCCGAATTCCATAATAAGCGGCTGCAAACAGGATGAAGCCAGCAGCATAGAGAAGAATCAAGCCAGCATCCCATCGAACGACAGCTCCAAATGCAACTTGGGATTGCAAGTTAGCAACAGATGAATAGCTCTGTGATATATCAGGTACGTAAGTCGCTGTCATCCACATTCCTCGAGCTACCTTCCATCCGACTATACCCAAAGTCATGAACAGTGTAACCAGTAATGATTCAACGCACAAACGTTTATTGAAACTCATCAGTTGGCCCCCTTATATACGCTATGTTCAGTTCATCAGTCGGCTTGATATGTGATTCACCACATCATCTGTCGTTAAGCCGTCCGTCATCACATATTCCTCAAACCGAGATCCATGAAAAGCTTCGGCACACTTCTCTCCTTGTCTAAATGTCCACCCACCTGGCGTATCCCCGCGTTTCAGCAATCTCTCATGTAATGTGTCCATTGAAGTCATCAGCGTGAAGTGGAACAGGTCCGAATCGATCTCCTGCAGGCCACGATGTATGTACTCGAATTGTTCGGATTTGTAGATTGTCATTGGCACGATCAGGTGTTTTCCATATTTCTGCTTGATTTCACGGGCGACATGCACCGTAAGGACTTTCCACAGCTCCATGTCCTGAAAATCGTCCGTTTTCTCCTGTTCCAACTTCACATCGTCCACAATCACGTTTCTCAGCATATAACCGACCTCTTCCGGATCGAAGATCATACTGTCCGGCATGAGTGATTGCAGCTTATGCGCAGCCGATGTTTTCCCTGATCCAAACGCTCCGTTAATCATCAGAATCATGGCAGCTCTCCCCGTGAACTGAATTTAATTCATCAAGATTTGCTCGATTTCCTGTTTTAAGTTGTCTTTGTTATTATCCACATATTGATACAGAAGATCGAAAACTTCTTCATTATCTTCCTGCATGCTCAAGCTTCCGGCTTGCAATTCTACCCGCTGCAAGACTTCATGAATGTGCGGCCCATGTGTCTTCAGCGACGTTGTTACGTCGTGCTCAGACAAGGCATTTACATTCTCCCTCAGTTGCTCGGAAGTTACGCCACTCCCGGATAACTCGTGTTGTATACTCTTAAGGATCTCGGCATCAGCCTCATTCCCGATTCGCTGCATCGCTGTTATGGTTTCCTGCAGAAATCGTCCGCTTGCATTTTCCAAAAATCCGGTCATGCCGTTCATGGATAGCTCGGTATCCAGATCAATGACTAGAATCACGTCACGCAGAACCTGCGGAAGTTCAGGTCCACATTCACGAATGGTCGTAAACTCCGCACGGTATAGATCCATGGCCACACTCCCCACCACTTCTTCACCTGACATGGCTTCAAGTTGATCCAAAGGTAATAATTGTTGTAATTCTTCCTGTAAGCTATTCATCGATTTCCTCCTATATACACTAGACCCATTTGCGGTCAAAACAACCTTTCAGTCGCTTGAACTTTTATATCATAGCAGAATAACCTATATCAATTGAACCCATTCACGATTCCCCTGGACAGGCTATCTTCAAATTTACATAGAACGTCTTGAAGTTAACCTTCATTTGACCCTCGGAAAACGATCCGTTGTTATGATCTTGACATCAAGAGTCATGGGAGGGGTAATGATGCGCCTGGCCTTGTTTACCGACACCTACATTCCCGAAACCAATGGTGTTGCAGGTACGCTGCACCGCTTGAGTAACCACATGAACCGCAGAGGCATCGAACATCTACTGTTTACTCCGAAGTCTGTCATCGATGGCAGCCACTCCGCATCGGTACGAGCGGTCGCCAATATCCCCTTTTTTCTGTATCCGGAATGCAGGATCGCCTTACCTAACCGGGCCTCCATCCATCAACAACTGAAAGAATTTGAGCCTGATCTCCTGCACATCGCCACACCATTCAATATGGGTCTTCTCGGACTCAAGTATGCACTCAAGCAACAACTGCCACATGTGATCTCCTACCATACCCACTTCGATCGCTACCTCGAATATTACAGATTAAAAAGCATGATCCCTCTCTATTGGAAGTATATCAAATGGTTTCACCGATCCTCTGATGCCACCCTGACGCCGTCCCTGGAGACACTAAACACACTGCAATCGCAAGGTATTCAGCGTCTCAAGCTCTGGTCACGCGGAATAGATTGCGATCTGTATACACCGGATAAACGAAAAGATGCGATTCGTGCTCAATATAATATAACGGCCCCTCTTATTTTACTCTACGTTGGACGAATTGCCCCAGAAAAAGATATGGCTACACTCACTTCTGCCATGCTGCACCTGCCCGAAGACATGCAATCCCGTGTACACTGGCTCATTGTTGGAGACGGACCCCTGCTTCCCAAAATGCGTTCGCAATGTCCGCCGAATGTGACCTTTACCGGGTATGTGCATGGGGAAGAGCTTGCTGATATGTATGCTTCGTCGGACTGGTTTGTGTTTCCTTCCTGCACAGAGACATTTGGAAATGTCGTGCTGGAAGCAATGGCTTCCGGGCTGCCTGTTCTTGCTGCGAATGCTGGAGGTGTGAAGGATCTGGTGGCACATCATCGCAGTGGCGTTTTGTTTGAGCCGGGTAATCCTGAGGCCTTGATTCGTGAGATATGTCTCTGGGGCAGTCACGTGGATCAGCTTCGAAGGATGGGTCTGGAAGGCAGGAAGCTGGCTCTCCAGCGGTCCTGGGAACATATTTTTGACGGATTGATCAGGGACTATGAAGAAGCCATTGAGAACCGCAACAGACGCTCGAAATCCCGAATCATAACAGCCTGATTCCGATTATAAAGACAGGGCATGAGTTGAGTGAGGAAATGCTAAAAAAGAGTGGGGATGCAGCCAAATTATCCTCACTCTTTACAACTTGCCCTCCCCTAAAGCAAAGGCAGCAATTCACGAAGATGCGTAATGGAATGCAAAGGACGGGACGTGATGCTATCCTGCCAAGGCTGATTGACTTTCATCCAAATGGTGTTCATGCCTACTTTGGCAGCTCCCTCAACATCGTTCATGGGATGATCTCCTATGTAAATGCACTGTTCTGGAGATAGACTGAAATGGTCAAGCGCTAGTCGAAATATCCGCGGATCGGGCTTTTTCACCCCAGCCTCCTCCGACACAATAATCAGGTCAAAATCATCCCGAATTCCGAGCTGGTCGATTTTGCCATACTGTATTTCTGTTTTTCCATTCGTGATTAATCCCGTTTGGTATTTTCTTCGGAGTTGCTGCACCACTTCCCGCGCCTCTTCCATCAGCACTGCGCTTCTTACATATTCCTTGCCATAGAACTCCATAAGCTCAGCATGCGGCGGGTTCACGGACCAAGGCAGCTCCTGCAGCAATTCATTGAATAGAAGCGGTTTATCCTTATAGCCATCCTGATCCAGTTCAATAATTCGTTGAGCGATATCGTCAGTGGTCTCCAGATGGCTGAAATAGGTCTTCATCAGGCTTTGAGTAAATCCCTCGAAAGTTCGCGTCCTGTTCAAAATGGTATTGTCCAAATCAAAAATAANCGCTTTAATCTGTTCCATGGTATCTGCCCCCTTANCCTTGCCTAAGATTTCGTTAATCTGTACCCCGTGAGGAGTCTTTCTTCAAAAATTGCTCCAGCTTTTGATTCATTCGGGCTTGCTCCTGCATTATTTTTTTGGTTTTTACTTCGATGCTGAGTAATGTGATTGTCATCATTAAGATACACACGAAACTGATCAATTCTATGATCTGCCCTCACCTCTATCAACCATTTTATATCGAAATCCAAATTAAGGATATAATTTACATTAAATTCATGTTATTCATATCAACTTGAACTTCTTCAATGCATGGGTGACCCCTTCCTCACTAGCACATAGCGTAACGTAATCTGCGATTTGTTTAAGCCGTTCTCCTCCGTTTCCCATTGCGATACCGAGGCCCACATACGCTAGCAGATCGATATCATTCTCTCCATCACCGAAGGCCATGGCTTCCTCTCTGGTCAGATGGAGATAGTCAAGTACTCTGGCAGCAGCTAAAGATTTGGATACTTCGTTTTCTTCCAGCACATTGGACACATATGGATGAAATCTTACAAAGCGTAATGAAGGAAATCTGGATTGAAATTTCTCTGTCTCTGGCTCATCCGCATATAAGCAAATACAAACTACTTCCTGTTCCAAAGAATCCATTTTCAGCGGAGAATCCGTTACCCCGAGGGTTTCCCGTAAAGCGTCTAAGACGCGAATATCAGTAGCACGTAAGCCATTTATCGCAAACGACTCTGTAAAATATGAAATGCTGTGATCGTTCAACTCGGCAAATTCACTAAATTCCTGGACCGTCTGTCTAGATAGCACGGACTTATGTATAACTTCATCTCCGATTTTGATCAATGCCCCATTGGCTGAAATAATGATATCGATCCCTAAATTACTGAATTCTTCACACAAACTGTAGGGCCTGCCTGTGACAAGCACCACTCGAATGCCTTTACGTATCAATTCGCGAATGGAATCCGCTGTGGCCGGTGATAAACTACGGTCCGTTTCGCTCAACAATGTACCGTCTACATCGAAGAATACAATTCTAATCAATCGTTTATCCTCCTCAGAGGTGCAGTTGGGATGAATCTACTGTCTACTGAAGATGACAAATCTCAGCAGAATAAATCCTCACATTAAAGGCTCTACTTAGTAAAAGAGATAACCCCTGAGCAATCAGGCTGTCATCTCTCTGGCGTTCTAATTTGCTGCAAAATCCTCCACATCACATAACCACACCATATGGTCTGTTCCCTCGCCCCAATAGTTGCGTGCCACGGTGTAGGGTTCACCAAACTTTCGCTGCCATTTCTTCTGCGCTGTCCGGTAGCCGCTATCCAGGCAAAATTGCTTAATCCCTCGCTTCTGAAGTTCAGTTGCGAGCGCCTGAATGAGCATCGAACCAATTCCCTGCCCTTGAACTTCCGGCAGGATGTATAAGCTACCCAATTCTCCGATATGATTCAGTTGATTTTCACTCAGAATCCGGATTTCCTCACCGCAGGGCGCATATGAAATTGTCCCAACTACGCTGTTTCCCCGTTTAGCAAGCAGAAAAAAAGACCCGGTATCATTAGANTCACTAGACTTGTCCGGAAGCAATGTTGATTGAAGCAGCAACTTTTTGTGTTCAATTTCATCCTTAATATCATCCTGAAGCGAACTCAGTCCCTCTTGATTAAACGCCTCCGTAATGGAACGCTCAAACACCAGGTAGGCACCCTCCACATCTGTTGAATTTAAGGGTTGAATGATCGTCGCTTGATCCATATATAACGGTCTCTCCATTTCGTGATGTCTGATTAATTTGTACGTCTCTCAATTAATGATCTTAGTTGATTTGAATCCTCTAGCAATATGCTATATCCCGTGGTGGTGTCGATCCCGTCTACCAACAAAGCATTCATTTCAGGATCAGTTCCTATTGAAAAATCATATTTGGTCACGGAACGATCTGTATTCGTTATGCTCATCTTGTATTGAGCTGCATAATTAAGATTTCCGGGGATAAGTTCCGCGTTTTCTATCGCATCCATGATCACGCGAACTTCGGCACCCTCATCGAACTGAACATCTTGGCATGGCTCATATGTGAAATCTGGGTTGCAGCTCAAGGTAATGAGCGAAGGGAGACTCTCATCTGAACCAGAAGTATTGGCTTGAGTGCAGCTTGCAAGGAAAACAGCCAATAGACCTAAGAGAATCCTTGCCTTTTTCACCGTAACACCTCCCTAGCTTCCCATGTTCGCATTCAGATGCTGCAATTCAGGGTCCCAAGATTGGAATACAACGATCAACCGCTGCACCGTATCTGCCACAAACGCTTGTACCATTTCATCAGTCATGTATGTCGGCACGATTCCGGGCTCATTGGCCTGCTCGTTGAAAAAAGAAACTGTACGATCCCGCCAGCGCAGAATCTCTTCTGCGGTTAAACGACTCGCCACATCATAACTCGGCGTGTTCTTAAGCTTATGCCATACGTCCCCACGCCAACTAGCATGATGGTATAGGTTAAAATCAATCTGCTCCGTCTCCTGGTAGTACAAACGGCCAAGTTCATCCTTGGTTCGCTTCACACCCTGGTGTTCATCCCTGCTGGTGACTCGTTCCACGAATTCAGGATACAGACTCCGAAACCAGTAAAAATCCGTCATGACATGCATGAAATAGCCGCGTATAAACCACTTCCATCCTTCATCTGGACGTTGTTGAATGTAGGTGGAGTAAACCTCTTCTAAGCGTGTGACATAATTTTCATCACCCTTAGGATTGAAGTGGGTATATTCCTTGTCCTCCCTCGTTGTACCCTCACGCATATGAATGGAATCCGGTGCGATATTCCCAAGATAGAACGAACCTCGTTCAACACGTTCTGGACTAGCATCAGCAAAGAGCACAGCTACATGTAAGTGAACCATAGGCAG
>Ga0058696_1001159_pt1 | contig 10388 bp, 7 predicted proteins | sample AgamicMgSfrz_FD_55077 | JGI IMG/M metagenome (GOLD analysis project Ga0058696, IMG submission 55077) | Agave microbial communities from Guanajuato, Mexico - Mg.Sf.rz | ecosystem: Host-associated > Plants > Phyllosphere > Phylloplane/Leaf | place: Guanajuato, Mexico | collected 2012-05-30 | reverse complement strand
ATTACACAGATGACAACAATAAAAGCTAAGACAATTGTTAGCCATGTAATTGATTCGCCTAAGAATAAAACAGAAAAAATAATCATTAAAAATGGTTGTAAATATTGCAACTGACCAACTTTTGCAATGCCACCTAAAGACATGCCACCATACCAAGCGATATAAGCTAAAAATTGACTTATGATAGCTAAGTAGAATAAACTAATCCAGGCCTCNATAGGAGCTTGAAGCATATCACTGGATATGCTTAGTCCAACAGGAATTATAAAGAAAGGAGCACCGATTAAATTCGCCCATGCGATTACTTTCCAACTTCCAAGATCCTTCGAAAGTTTTCCGCCTTCTGCATAGCTTAAACCGAGAATTAATACAGCTGCAATTAATGCTATATCACCCATCTGTAATTGGCCTAATCCAAGGTATACAGCATAAAGAAGAACAGTTATTGTACTAATGATACTTGCAATCCAATAACGCTTGGAAAGTTGCTCTCCCCCCCTCCATGTGGCAAAGCCAGCTGTTGCAAGTGGTAATAATGCAACTTCAATGGCCCCGTGTGATACAGGTAAGGATTTCATTGCATAGGTTGATAATAATGGAAAAGCAAGCACAGCACCAATAGCAACAATCCATAGGCTTTTCATTTGGTCTTTATTTGGTATTTTCTCTTGGTTTTTAATAAAAATAATACCTACTATTATTGCTGCAATGACAACTCTACCTAACCCAACAATTGCCTCACCAAAGTAAGGTACGGCCGTTCTTGTTGCTGGGAGTGTAAGACTAAAACAAATAACACCAATACAACCAAGTAACATTCCTTTTCTTATATTGTTTTTCATTCGATCCTCCTTTTATAGATACATAGATGCAATTTGTAGTTAAACTGAGTAAGCTAATTAATTATGATTCTAACTGATATCGAACATTTTCCATACGATTGAATTTCACACCTGTCATGGTACAGATTTCAAAGGAAACATATAACGATACAATATAGAATAAGTGCCAAGTCCTTTTTAATGAATGTGACTTCATTAAACGTCACAAATTACAAAGAAAAACAGCAACTAAGATAGTCACTATTTCTCCTTGTAAGCTTTAATGTAGCTGTATTAGAATACGAACTGATTTTTTCTGGAATTTAAATAAAGTTATAAAATCCTTATAAACTGATTGGTTTTTTCCAAAATATTGTTAGAATGGTTCCACATATTATTACTATTGTTGCGAAATAATATGGAAAATTTATATTTATATCGAATAAAGTGCCACCTATAATTGGTCCCCCAATATTTCCTATACTGGTGAACATAGAGTTCATCCCTCCCACAAATCCTTGTTGATTACCTGCAATTTTTGATAAATAGGTGGTGACGGATGGACGTATAAAATCGAACCCTACAAATAACAATAATGAAGTCAACAAAATTGTTACATATGAATTCGCAACCGTCATTATAAATATAAATATAGCTGCCAGCGCCAAAGAGTAACGAATAAGAGCAATTTCTCCTATTTTTTTGGTCAAATGTTCAAAAAGGAATATTTGTCCCATCATCCCAATAACTGAACTAACTGATACGACACCAGCAATCTCTTTTGGTGAAAAATTGAATTTATGATCAACGTATAAAGATAAAATAGACTCAAATGAAGCTAAGCCAAAAGAGGAAATGAAAATGATTAAAAAAGCTATTATATACATAGGGTGAAAAATCTGTCTGAAATATTCATTCCCTTTCGTCTCCATTTCTTTTTGCTCATTTTTTTCTTCGAATTCATTAGGTTCTTTCAATAATAAAAAAGAAAAAACTACCGATAAAGCTCCAAATAGGGCTGCTACAAAAAAAGGCATTCGCATATTGATGTCAGCCAAAAAACCACCAATTCCTGGTCCAATAAGAAATCCCGTATTAATAGCTGCCGACATATAGCCCATTGCCTTTGGTCGCTCATTTTCAGACGTAACATCTGCTATAAACGCTGTAACCGCAGGGAAAATGAGTGCATTACTGAATCCGCCAAGTATCCGTGAAATAAATAATACATACACATTTTCTCCAAGTCCAAATAATAATTCAGAAACAGAAAATATTAGTAATCCTAATATAATGATCGGCTTACGGCCGTATTGATCTACCCATTTCCCTGAAAACGGCGACGTAATAAACTGTGTAATTGCATATATAGCCACTAAATAACCAACAGTTGAACCACTAATATCAAGTTCATTCATTAATGTTGGAAGAACAGGAATCACTAGCCCTAGACCTAAAGACACCATAAATAGATTTCCAAGCAAAATATTTAAGGTGAATTTTTTATTCTTTTTAAGCATTCTTTTAACCTCCAATTAAAAAGCTCTCATCTCTAATAAATAAGAGACGAGAGCTTAATTTCCCGCATTACCACTCTAGTAATCACATAATGTGACCACTTTCTATTGTTAACATGATTCTCCCTGATGTTTCCTACTAGTTTTCTTCGAAGTTTATTTCATCAATTCTCTATAGTGTTCGGCTTACACCATTCTTAATTCGTTGTCTGTTAATCAACTACTCTATTCTTCACTCAACTTATACATACGCCTTCTTAATCAACCACACTATTCCACATACCGCTAAAAAAAGAACCTATTGCACGCATAGAACGTATAAACCAATTTGCTTGTTCTACTTCATATTTTGTTACAAAATCTACTGGTAATGATTTTCCTGATAAGAACCCAGGATCTGTACTATCTTGAGGCGAGATAATCATTTGACTAATTGTTACACCTCTTTTAATAGGTGCTTCTTGCTCTTCATTCAATACTTTAAATTCTTTTTTATAAACGTCTTTGCTGCCTTTTTGCACTGGAAGCGAAACAGCTTGCTTCGCTTGAACAACTACATCTTTGTCTTTTGCATTTCCTATTCTCACTGTTTCATGCCCTTGTACTACTGAGTCTTTTTCATAAACCTTCTTGACTTCAAAATTCGCAAATCCATAATCATATAATTTCTTTGTTTCATCAAAACGTGCTGTATGAGAGTTTGTTTTAATTACTACAGAGATTAGGCGCATGCCGTTTCTTTCTACTGTACCAGTGAAACAATCACCGGCTTCTGAAGTAGTTCCTGTTTTCAAGCCATCTACACCTTCGTATTGCTTAATTAAGCCTTTTAACATCCAGTTAAAGTTCACCATTTCAATTGGATACTTGCCACCCTTTTGAAATGTTTTTTTGGGGATTTTTGCTGTATCTAATATATTTGGGAAATCTTGAATGAGACGTTGTGCTAAAATTGCACAATCTCTAGCTGACATTTTATTATTGTCGTCCGGAGTTGTCCCTTCGGGGTAATGTCCTTTTAAATCGTAGTTTGTTAAGCCTGTAGAGTTTACAAATTTATAATTTTTCATACCAAACTCTTTCGACTTATCATTCATCATTTTTACGAAATCGACTTCTTTTCCAGCAATCGCTTCAGCTAAAGCAATTGTTGCACCGTTTGCAGAATAAATCACCATTGCCTCATATAACTCATATACCGTATAAGAACCACCATTTTCTAATGGAACATTTGATAATGAGCGATCTTGTGAAATTTTATGTGCATATTCAGAAACTCTAACTTTTTGATTCCACTTAAGTTTTCCTTTATCCACCGCTTCATGAACTAAGTACTCACTCATCATTTTTGTCATACTAGCAATCGCTAATGATTCATCTGCATTCTTTTGATATAAAATTTTCCCGGAATTTGCTTCTATTAAAATGGCTGATCCTGCTTTTACATCTATAGCAGGGTCTGTTTCCGCTGATGCACTTCCTGACGTTACCACCATGCTACAAAAGAGTGTAAGCACTGTTATTATTGCAATAAATCGCTTGTGAAACTTACCCTTCACCTTTATTACCTCCAATATCTTTATACTCAAATATCACTTTCATATAGGTCATCTTATTCCATCCCTTATAGGTTCTTACTTTACCGGATAAGAGAACTTTTTCAGATTATCTCCAATGAAAAAGAATGTGGCTTCCACATTCTTTTTCTTTAATATATCTAATAAGTTGGCTGCACATTTCCCTAATTCAGCATCAATGGTTAAATACACAATTCATCTACCTATTGTATTTCTTTAAATTTCTTGTTTAGTTTTTACCGTCCTATTAGATAATAGAGTTTTTTAACGAACTCATTTTACCTTTGCAAATTTAATTCCCTGCACTACTGTTTATTCCGTTTCCAATAATAGCTATAACTACTGGATATAATACTGGTCCTAAAGTAAGGAAAATGTTTAAAAATATAATGAATTTATATAGCAAGCTATAATTTTCATTAGTACGATTCAAAAGTGTTAGGGTAGCTAATGTAATTATAATAATTAGATGTAATACTAAAATTATTAGCCAATAAAACATCATTATATTAAGATCCCATTTTCCTAATAGCTGGTATGATATACCGATTACTATTCCTAATACTGAAGCATTAAAAGAAACAAACAAAATTCTTTTTAGTATTTTAGGAAATGTTTTGTAATAAACTGTTTTATTATATAGATCAATTAAAATGGCCAAAGAAAGATATGCCAGTAATACCCCTATCCAACTTAAGACCCAATCTTGCTTTCCTTTTAAATTAAATAGGAGAAAAATCATCCCTCCTGCTGCAAAAATAAAGGAGATAATAATTTTATTTAAAGTTGATTTCATGATGTCTTCACTTCCTTAAATAATTTTTACTATATTAAAATTTTGTATTACAAGACTTTACGAATAAAGCAATCTAACTGTTTAATTACTTTTTCATTTCTTCGATAATAAGACCACTTTCCCACAATTTTATTCTCTAGAAGGCCACACTTTTGCAGCNATGATAAATGTCGAGANGTTGTTGATTGAACCCAACCTATCTTATCTTGTATATCCCCTGCACAAACTCCNCCTGGAAANTCTTCTCCTTTTTGATTAGGAAATTGAGGATGGAAGTTTTTTTCTGGATCTTTTAACAGTTGTACGATCCTCAAGCGATTTTTGTTTGATAGTGCCTTGAATATATCTGTAAGTTGTTCATCATTCATTACTTGTTAGTCCCTCCATAACTTTCAATTTTCTTTTCATGAATAACTAGATAAANCTTAAGACCCACGTATTAAAGGTGGAGCGAACATTTAACATTCAATTTTTTTTTGCATTTCATTTTCTGCTATTGAATTTTCTATAATACTTATAACTGAAATAATTAATTAGCTTTNTATAAACTTGTTACCTAATTTATAAGTATATGCTTTTTATAGTACGNTTTCTTCTTAACGTAGAACCACTTTTATCAACAATTTCACAACGTTACCTTGTGATNCAGGTAACGATTTCATANCCTAGGTTGATAATAGTGGAAAGGCTAATATAGTTTGAATCGCAGTAATCAATGGGNTTTTCGTGGGTATTATTTCTGCAATGCCCGTTCTACTTAATCCAACAATNGTCGNATCAAAGTAAGATATAACTTTTCTAGTTATAGAAAGTGTTAAACGAAAACTAATAACACCAATAATACCAANTAACATTCCTGTTCTTATNATGTTTTTCAATCAATCCTCCTTCTATAGATACAAAAATGTACTTTATAGTTAAACTGAATAAGCTAATTAATTATGATTCTAACTGATATCGAACTTTTTCTATAGGACAGATTTCCGTATCTGTCATGGTACAGAATTCAAGTAGGGTATACAACTGTACAATATAGAATAATTAAAACGACAAATAATAGATAAGTAATTTTGGGTAATGAAAATCATGATATTTCTTTGAATCAATTTGACTTCATAAGACGTTACAAAATAAAAAAGAAGAAATAGCAACTATCAGAGTTGCTATTTCTTCTTTTTTATTTTTAATATTCTTTAATTAGTATGAAAGTATTTTATATAAACAGAGTATCTCTAACTCTGGTACAGGCTAACTTCTTCTCATAAGGAAATAAAAATTTTACTGTTTATGATTTGCAGATTCTATGTTAGTAGTTCCACCATTTATACGTTGTTTTTTCAAGTCAAAGTATGTGTCTAGAACTTCCTTTCCAATCATAGAATTGATCCCTTTATTATCATGTTGTAGCCACGGGACTACTACTGAAAATGCTATTTCTGGGTTATCATATGGAGCATATCCAACTAAAGTTAAGTTGTAACATTCTATCCGTTCCCCTTTTTCATTTCTCCCAATTGGGTTGTCTCCACCATAAACCGTTTGAGCTGTCCCTGTCTTCCCAGCTGGCTTGTATGGATCATTTTTGAAGTACTTTACACCCGTTCCATCCCCTTCTTGAAATCCCCATCTAAAGCCTTCTTTTACTCGATCAATATATTCTGACTCCATATCTACTCGATTTAATACCACTGGTTCTATAGAACGTATAACTTTAGCAACCTCTTCTTGTTTTATTGGTTGTTCTTGTATTTCTTTTACTATTTGAGGTTGCATTCGATATCCGCCATTTGCAATAGTTGAAACATATTGTGCTAATTGTAATGGTGTATAAGTATCATACTGTCCAATAGCGAAATCAAGTAGAAATCCAGGTTGACTATCTACCTTCCTAGTTTGTCCTGTAATCTCATTCGGTAAATCAATCCCTGTCTGAACTCCTAAACCAAATTGTTTAAAGTAATAACGCATTGTATCAAATGCTTCTTGTTTAATAGATAACGAACCATTTGGTACATAATTAACCCCTGCTATTTTCAAAGCTGTATGGAACATATAGACATTTGAAGATACTTGTAAAGCTCTTAATTCATTAATACTACCAAATCCNGATACATTCCAAGATTTTTTAACTCGTGTACCTTTAAATTTCATAGGCGCATCATAAAATTGCGTTCCTGGTTGAATAGCGCCTGTCTGGAATCCGGTTAATACCGTAGCTCCTTTTACAGAGGATCCTAACTCATATGAAGTCGTCATGTTACCTAATGCTAAATCCTGAAGTTCTATNTTCCCATCTTTTTGTACAATCTTTTTACCCGCCATAGATAAAAGTTGTCCATTATTCGGATTCATCATGACAACAAAAGCTCGATCCATTAATGGTTCTGAAGTTTTAAATGCTCTCAAATGTTTTTCTATAATTTCTTCTACTTTCTTTTGTAATTCCATATCTATTGTTAGTGTTAAACTATTGCCACTTTTCCCTTTAGAAACCTTCTCCGTGTTTATGATGTTACCTGATTTATTCGTNATATATTTAACTTCTTCTTTTGTACCATGCAGTACATCTTCATATTTTTGTTCAATATAACTTTTCCCTACACGCTCATTTCGGTTATACCCACGTACTAAATATGAGTCTAAATTTTCTTTTGGTAAACCTTCTTCACTACTTGTAATATTTCCTAATACAGAGCGGAACAATTCCCCATTCACATAATTACGTTCCCAATCAACTGTTGCATCTACCCCTGGATATTCAGCGAGATGTTCACTTATCCTTGCATATTCTTCATCTGTCACATCTTTTTTTATAATTTGTGGTGTTAATTGATAACCCGAGCTCATTCTACTTTTAATAACTAATACCTTTAAATCTTGTGCTGTTAGTTCTGCCAATTCTTCCTCTGTTACACGAGTCCGCCTTAAGTCTTCTATTTTTTTATCCAGCTCTTTCCCTTCAATTCCTTTTTCTTTATATTTTTCTATGTCTTTTTTTGTGACCAGTGATTCCGCGTGTTTCTTATTTAATTGCATCCAAAAATCTTTTTTATCAGTCTCAGTTAACTTACTCAGATCTTTTTCAGGTATTTCAATTACTTTTGCAAGATTATTTGCTACTTTGAAAATATCATCACTTGTTACACTCTTTAACCTTGTATACGAGATCGTGCGAATAAAACGATTATTTACAACAGCCTTCCCTTCTCGATCTAGAATNTGTCCACGTGGNACTGGAATACTCGTTGTTGCATTCTCATTTTTCTCCACTTGATTCTTATAGGTCTCACCATCAATAATTTGTACCTTTCCCAGTTGAATAATAATCGCTGAAAATAGTAAAAATACGAAAAGAAACATTATATTTAATCGGATAGATATGCGTCTATTCTGTTTATTATTTTTTATTTTCTTCTCTTGTTTCTTTCCTTGTTGTTTCTTCATAACTCCTCCATTTAATTCTGTTGCCACTGCATGTTAACTACTGATTGACTAAAACGTTCCTTCTATAACTGATAACAACTGTTCAATCAGAAAGAGGTTCTCACCTTTGTAATTCATACAACTTAAATTCCACTTGGATTGGTTATCAAATTTATTTTTGTATGTTGGACTAAAATAGTTGAATGATTAAATGATGCCTATGTTATACAAGTTAACTTGTAATATCAATTGCTTTTACATCATTNAATNATGCCTCTTATCCATTTTGTTTCTTTCTCAATATTTTCAACATTACTTTTCTTTTTTACTATGACTCTTGGTGAGTTTGAATANNTTGATGATTTAAAAGCAATAACNTAGAATTTTAATGTTCATCCCCCCTTCACAAATACATNAATGTACATCATAATTATCATTAAACTGTTTAAGCTAATTAAATATGATTATAATTGTTAATAATTTTTTTCTATATAGTAGAATTTCATNTCTGTCGTGGTACAGATTACAGGGAGAATTTATATGATTTCAAAATATAGAGGTATTTTAGTATGGNTGAAACAACAAATAGAAGATAAGCATTTTAAAGCTGGAGATAAATTGCCTTCTATCCGAACACTGGCTGATCAATTTCAATGTAGTAAAAATACGGTTGTAAAAGCATTATTAGAATTAGAAAAACAACATATTGTTTATTCCAAACCTAAAAGTGGGTATTACGTCGTTCATACACACATAGTACCTGATGAAACTTATGATGTAGATTTTTTATCTGTAGGTCCTGATGAACGAACCATGCCGTATGAAGATTTTCAACATTGTATCAATAAGGCAATCGAATATTATAAAATACAAATATTCGCTTATAGTGAGCCGCAGGGGTTACTCTCGTTGAGAAAAGAGTTAGTAAATTACTTACATCATTCACAAGTATTTACGAAGCCTGAACGACTTGTTATTACTTCGGGGTCACAACAAGCGTTAAATATCCTATCAATCATGCCTTTCTTAAACGGAAAGAAAAAAGTATTAATTGAGCAACCTACCTATTATGGTATGATAAATACCTTACAGTTAAATCAAAACGAGATACTAGGAATTGATCTAACAATGGATGGTATTGATTTTGGTAAACTAGAGGCTTTGTTCCGAGACGAAGATATTAAATTCTTTTATACTATGCCAAGATTTCATAATCCACTTGGCCATCATTATACAAATGAAGATAAGAAAAGAATGGTCGCTCTTGCAGAAAAGTATGATGTGTACATTGTAGAAGATGATTATTTGGCTGAATTTGATGAGAATTCAAAAGCAGATCCATTATTTGCATATGAACCTAATGGAAGGGTCATTTATGTTAAAAGTTTTTCGAAAGTTTTTGTTCCGGGATTACGCATTGCAACAGTTATACTACCTGAATCAATGGTTGATCCATTTATAAATTATAAATTTGTTTCTGATTTTAATACATCGACACTCTCACAAGGCGCTTTAGAAGTTTATCTAAAAAGTGGTATGTTTCATTATCATGTAGATACTGTTAAAAAATTATATATCAATAAAATGACTATCTTATTAAATGCTTGTTCTTCTTATTTACCAGATTATATAGAATATACTAAGCCTCAAGGTGGTTTGTATCTTACTATTTTCTTGCCCTCACGTGTAAACATTGATAAGTTGATTGATTTGTTAAAAGAAAAACGCATTTATGTAGATAATGCATCTAGAATGTATTTAGAAGAAAACAAGCAAAATGCAATTCGAATCAGTATCTCCAAGGTAAATAAAGATAAAATAGAATATGGGATTCGGGAATTAGCAGCTTGTATAGTAGATATGGTTGAAAAGAAAAAAGATACGATAATATGGAATTAATATTTATGTGAAACTCAAAAAGACACCTTGAAATAAGGTGTCTTTTTGAGTTTCACATTAGATAGATTCTATTATATGTTTCCAATTAGTTATTGTCCCTTTCCCATATTACGTTCTTTTTTTTCTCCTCGTTTACTAAGAGTTGAAATACATCGGGTCTTGAATAATGACCTACTACATCAAAATCAAATTGACTGTATGCTATATCTCGCAAATCAAGATCTGCTATAAGAATTTCTTCTTTACCAAAAACGGGTTCTTTAATATATTCCCCTAAAGGACCAACAATTGCACTCCCCCCAGGACACATCTCATCAGGAGAGGATAGCAAGTCTTCATAACAGGCTAAATCGAC
>Ga0058696_1001158_pt1 | contig 10391 bp, 10 predicted proteins | sample AgamicMgSfrz_FD_55077 | JGI IMG/M metagenome (GOLD analysis project Ga0058696, IMG submission 55077) | Agave microbial communities from Guanajuato, Mexico - Mg.Sf.rz | ecosystem: Host-associated > Plants > Phyllosphere > Phylloplane/Leaf | place: Guanajuato, Mexico | collected 2012-05-30 | reverse complement strand
ACAAATAAAGCAGATAAAGCAAAAATACCCACTAAGATGATGTTGTGTGTTGGAGTTTGAAATTTTGGATGAATATGACCAAATATATTCTTTGGAAGAACTCCATCTCTCCCCATCGCATACAAAAGTCGCGAAACACTTGCATGTGCTGATAAACCGGATGCCAGCCCCCCGGTAATGTATCCTGCTAGAAAAATAGATTGAAATAAATTCCCCCCTATGTACATGGCAATTTCCAAGGAAGCGGAATCTGGATCTTTAAAGGCTTGGAAATTCGGGTAAACAAGGTGACTGATGTATGAGATGGTGACAAATAGACCTCCTCCTATCAATGCGACGAGGAAAATGGCCTTTGGTATTATTTTTTTCGGATTAATGGTCTCCTCCGAAAATGTGGTAACAGCATCAAATCCTAAAAAAGATAAACATAGAACGGAAGAACCTGCTAATACTAAAGATAGCGGTATATCGCCATTCACGAATGGAGAACTCATGAATAATGTTCCTGAACCCATTCCGTTAAGTAGCCCTTTAATCGAGAGGAATGTAAATATAACGATTATCAAGAATTGACATGCAACTAATAATAGATTTATTTTTGTTGCTATTTTCACTCCAATTATATTTACAGTGGTGATTAAAATGACAAAGGCAATTAACCAGACGGAAAAAGGAACGGATGGAAAATATGCGTTTAAGTAAATGGCAATCAATAGTCCGTTGATCATTGGCAAGAATAAATAGTCCAATAGGATGACCCAGCCCACTAAGAATCCAAGGTGAGGATTAAGGGCCTTTTGAGTAAATGTATATGCAGAACCGGCAACAGGGTAGGCCTTGACCATTTGACCATAACTATAGGCTGTAAACAACATACCAACCAAAGCTATGATATAAGCAGCCGGGACCATCCCTTTCGTTATTTCCGCAACAACTCCATAAGTAGAAAAAACTGTTGTAGGTGCCATATAGGCCAATCCAAATAGCACTAAAGGAAAAACGGTTAACGAACGTCTTAATTTTGCATTCTCCATGTATCACTCCACCCTTATTCGTGATTAATTAACTTATATGCAAATACCATACCAAGTGGGGATTAATGGTACTTTCCCAATAATTTCAATATACAGATTATTCAATATATTAGCAGGTTTATGCAATTCTACATCAATTATTTAATATTGCATAATCAGTCGTCAGGGACACGTTATGGCAACTCATTATTCTAGACTTTTTCTAATTGAACTAGCCGGCCTCGGCGCTCACTATTCGGATACTTAAGAAATATCTATTCATTAATTCATATATTAAGGAAAAAAAATGAGCTGGCATGGCCGTCGAAAACCCAGCCGCCAATAAAGATACATCGCTAAAACAACTCCAAAAATCATTGAATAATCAAAATATCATTAATCGCCATACCGCCTGCAATAGATGCAGTAGATACGCATAACAATGAATCATAATCTTTTCATAATTTTTGACAACCTTTCCTAATGAGTAATATCCTCGAACCTTAATAGGAATAATCATTGCGGGTGTATGGTACGTTTTAGCCCGAGACTATCCTGAAATTCACAAATTAGTGAATAAACATGAAAAAGAATATATACTTGAAGACAGAGAAATTGTTGATACTGCCGAAGTTAGAGCACCATGGAATACTTTTCTGAGAAGTTATAGATTTTGGGCGTTAGGAATGTAATAATTTGTTGTTTTATATAACATTACTTTCTTTTTAGTTTGGTTANCTACCTATCTACTGGAAGATAGACGATTCTCATTAAGTAAAATGGGATTTGCTGCAAGCCTACCTTGGTTAGCAATACTGAAATAATCCCTGAGTTTTTGCAGCTTATGGTTGTTAATAAAATCGGTTACTTCATTACTAAATAATATTGAGGAGTGAATAAAGTGAATTATTTGGTATTTCAAATGGATTTAGAAGTTGGGAATCCAGAAGAGAATAGGAAAATCATTGAACGCTGGTTAGAAGCTAACTACAGTGATGATTTGGACGTTGTAGTACTTCCTGAAATGTGGTCTACGGGTTATGCGTTGGAAGAGTTGAAAGAAATCTGCAAAGTGGATGGTAATCAATCCATTGAATTTTTACAATCACTGGCTAAGAAGTTTACTGTAAACTTGGTGGGTGGTTCGATTGCTGTACTCGAAGGTCACGATATCTTTAATCGTGCAGTTATTGTAAATCGAATGGGTGAAATCGTTCATACATATGACAAGATGCACCTTGTTCCGATGTTAGATGAACCCAAGTTTTTAACAGGCGGTCATAATCAAGTGGAAGTATTTGAACTTGAAGGTGTGAAAATGGGGATTATTATTTGTTACGATTTACGATTCCCTGAAATTATTCGTGACTTAGCATTACAAGGTATTCAAGTGTTACATATCGTAGCGGAATGGCCACTCGCAAGGGAGAAACATTGGAATACGTTACTTCGTGCACGCGCAATTGAGAACCAAATGTATGTTGTTGCATCAAATGTAACGGGAACAAAGCTAGGAGTGGAATTCGCAGGTTGCTCACAAATTGTAGATCCATGGGGAGACATTGTTCAAAAATTAGATCAAGAAGTTGGTGAATTGAAGGCAGCTTTAGATTTAGAAAAAGTACCTCAAATAAGAAAAGATGTACCCATATTCGATTCCAGAGTACCAGAAAAGTATAGAAAGTTATAAAGTTATAAGCTACTCCAGAGTTTTAGGTTTAATTCTTTTGGTATAACAGAGCATAAGTTTAACATCGGAAATTCACACAAGGGTATTTTTGGATGATAATCACTAATACAACTAAACTGCCCTTTTAGTTCTATAAGAAAAAAGAGCTGCCAAAGCAACTCCTTATTTAAGTGAAGCACCCGTTAGCTAGATAGTACTAATGGAGTGGGAAAAACTAATAAAGAGAAAAAATTTTATTGAATACTTACTAAAAACACGGTATAATTTTCTGCGTATTTTTAATGGAAGGAAGTGAATTCATGAGTGATTTAGAAAAAATTAAACTCGTGAAGCCACCATTTCCCAAGCTACGATGTTTTTCTTTCAAACCAATAATTATCTAGGAGAGGATTATTTTGAAGAAAAACATCGAAAACAAAACACCTAGCTTATTATTACTGATTGTATTAGTAGGCTTCCCACAAATTAGTGAAACCATTTTTAGCCCATCATTACCTTCTATCGCAGAAGCGTTTGAAACTTCTATGAGTGATGCACAGCTTACGATGAGTGTGTACTTTATCGCTTTTGCCTTCGGAGTATTTTTCTTTGGGCGTTTATCCGATAAAATTGGTCGTCGCAAGGCAATGCTTTATGGGCTGTTTTTATATTTTGTAGGTAACGTACTTTGTTTAGTAGCAAATGAAATGGCGGTTTTATTAGTAGCGCGTTTTATTCAGGCGTTTGGTGCAAGTGTTGGCTCTGTCGTGACACAAACGATTTTACGCGAAAGCTTTTCTGGCGTTGAGCGACATAAATTGTTCGCTCAAATTTCAGCTGCCCTTGCCTTCACACCTGCCATTGGCCCGTTAATCGGTGGTTTTACCGATTATTATTTTGGCTTTAAAGTCGTATTTTTGGTATTAGTTGTTATGAGTGTTATTGTATATTGCTATGCGTTTTTACGCTTACCTGAAACAATGCTTGCTACAATCGAAATGAAGCCTCTAATACCAATAGTAAAGCGCATGATTACAAATGCCCGTCTATGGCGCTATGGCGTATTAATTGGCGGTATTAACGGTGTATTATTTAGCTATTATACCGAAGCACCGTTTATTTTTACGCAATACTTTACACTAACAAGTGCGATGTATGGTTTTTTAGGTATTATCGTTGCTCTCTCTTCTATCGCAGGTGCGATGCTATCTAAACGACTCGTTAGCCACACAAAACCTGAGAAGATTATCGTACGCGGGTTAGCCATTATGCTCATCGGTACAATGCTCGCTACATCGGTACATTTTTTACCGACTTCATTACAAATGCCAATCATGATTGTTAGTGTGTTCATTATTTTATTTGGTACAGGTACTGCTTTACCAAATTGTTTAAGCTTAGCTCTCATTGACTTTCAAGACGTCATTGGTTCTGCGGGTGCGATATTTAGCTTAGGTTATTATTTACTCGTCAGCGTTACAATCTATGGTATGAGCGTTTTTCATAACGGAACAATCCTTGCTATGCCATTATATTTTTTAGCACTAGGGATTGTTATGCTTTTAATAAGCTTACCCTTACTTTATAAAAAAGACGCGATGTTTGAATAATGTCATGCTTTTAAAAAAGTTACACCGTTAAAAAAAGATAAATACTTGACCCTCACGCCACGTAATAGAGGTCACTATATCATTTGTAGGCCAAGTTGAAAATATTTAGGCACCTTGAAAGTGATTAAACTTTTTTATAAAAACTAAACTTAAATCTGCTGGATAAGAATCCATTTTGATCAATCATTTTTCAAAATGGATTCTTTTTATTTGCCCAGAATGAGTTTTCACAGTTTGTGTCAACTGCGTGATACATCTTAATGAACTAACCTGCCCCGTTAGTTCCATAAGAAAAAGCTGCCTTAAAGACAGCTCTGATCCTCAGCTAAAGCACCCGTTATTTCATTAAGAAAAGAAAATAAATGAGATATATTAAATGACTTTAGTTTATATTCTCATTGTTATTCTCTAATAAAATCCAATCTTTAAAATAGTCGTCATCTTTTAAGTTCAGCTACTGATAGGTATGGTTTATATTAAGTCTACTGCAACGAATCTGACCCATTAGTTGAAGAACAACACTGGCCTAAACGGAGGTCAACCATCGATGTCAAAATATTCATCACTGAGGTTTTTTTGTTCAGGTAGCATTCTATTCATTTGCAGGATTTTGTTCAATGATGAGTGTAATTTGTCTGACAGTCAACTTAATCAATTAATGTAATTTTCGTTGTAAATAAACAATTTTGGGACCGAATTCCTAATTAGTAGGAAAATATGTACAATTGATAGTTAAATTAGTTTATAATTTGCTAGTACATAAATTAATTTACTAAAGAAAAATCAGAATACTCATTGGAGCAGGCAACTGATTTATACTCTAAAAAATTAAATGAAAATAGCGATTCCGATGATTTAGTGGCTGTATTAAAAAGTGTTGAAGAATCTAATCAAGTAGAAAGTCTTTCAAACAACGATAAACTAGATCTTTTAAATACAATTGTAGAGTCTGTACCTGAAGAGGTGGCACAGCAATACCAGAATGAGAAATTGAACGAGATTAGTGAAGCTTTATCAGACGAATCAAATGTTAATTCTGAAGGACCTGTAACAATAGAATTAAGCGATGGTTCATCTGTTGACCTTAGTTCAACAGATGAAGTTGATTACAGTAATTCAAGCAGCATACAGGCTCGGGGAATTACCTCTACGCAGATGGGGCTATTCTGGCATGGACCTAAAGATTATGGATCTAGATTGTATACTGCTTGGGTTAAATTAAAAAGTTTAGGGGTGACTGTTGCTACCTTAAAATTAGGTAATCATTATTCTGTTGGTGATTATGGGTTGAAAATGAGATATTGTTCTGTAGCAGGAACAAAAGGTACTGTTTATTCAAGTGTAGATGCTTCATGTGATGTTACTGATTCAAAAGCTGAAAAAGTAAATTATGATATGAATGCTGTAGGAAATTATAAACTGACTGGTGCCGTTACTAATGGCTATGTAAGTCTTACTAGTTCTCTCAAACTTACTAAATTAAATAAAACTAGTAAATATGCTCGTGTTTATTCACAATACACATATAGAGATTAAAACTTTTAATGGGGTTGAATTAAAATGAATGTATCGCCTTCTTTTTTTATATTTGGTTTAATAAAGATGATTTTAATGATTGGAGCTATACCAGCTATCATATACGCTTTATATTTATTAAGAAAAATTTCAAAAAAATAAAGTGAAAAAAGGAAGAGGAACTTTTGTAGTTCCTCTTCCTTTTTTGTGCCTTTGTTTCTTCAGCCAATTACATTAAGAAAAATTCCAAAACACACTTCCTAGGGGCTCCACCAGCATTTTATACGAAGTCCCTCAAATGAACGTTTTAGGGAAATTCCTAATATATCAAGCTTTTTATCCTTAGCGTGGGAAATCTGTTAAATGGATGGTGCTACCCCTAGATGAGGTGTTCAAAAAGATTCCACACAAAAAGACAAGGGAAACCAATAGCAAAAAGGTCAGTAAAAATGAAAGTATAAAGGCTAGCAAGGAAGTAGCAAGCACATTGCAAGATACTATCCAAGTTACCCCGAAACCAATAGTGTTAATACTAGTAAAAAGAGCAGCGACAACATTGATAGATTGCTATCAGGGAAGAAAGCAAAAAAGGTATATCGGGGCTTTTACTTCGATAGTGATGTGATTTCAGTTATTGATTCCGTTGAGAGTGGAGTTAAGTCCGAATTAATCAATGAGTGTTTGCGAAGCGTATTTAAGTCGAAGAACTTACTATAAGATGTTGTTTTAAGGCCCTAGCAAGCCGGATAACAAGAGTTAGCGTTTTACTCAATGTAAAAAAGTCCACCAAACTATTAAACGGCCTGTATGACCGAAATACTTGAACATTTTTGTGTTTCTTAATGAACTAACGCACCCGTTAGTTTGAGTGTATTATTTCACACATTCCTCCATTAAAAATAATACAAAATTCACCGTCATAGAAATAACTTTATTATTATTTACAGTTTACAATGACTGAAATTCGTATTAATAAAGATCCATTTCGATTCAATTTTTCATGTGAATTGCTAATCAAGTAATAACTCGGACTTAAATACGATTACAGCATTTCCTGCAATTCTTACTTCCTCTGGCTCCTGATTACAAATTTTCACTTGAACATCAATGATACCTGCCCGTTTTATAGCTTCGCCCTGCACTGCTTTAAAACTAAATAAATTATTATCATGTTTGACAAGTCTATGATGTATCAAGTATGCGCCTAAAGGACCGTTCGCATTACCTGTAACAGGGTCTTCGTTAATTCCAATTGCAGGAGCAAACATTCTTCCATGAATTAAAATATCAGAGTCGGGAGCATTCATCGTAAACACATAGAAACCATTGCAATTAATTAATCCACTGACTTTTGTTAGTAAATCCATATTAGGGTTTAATCGGTGAAGAAGTTCCGAATTTTTAATTCCAATCATCACCTTGGAATGCCCGGTAGAAACGATTTGTACTGGACAATCTTCTAATAAATCATTTTCACTAATATTGAAAGCTGTAAATATGTTTTCTAAGGCTAGACCATCAATCACCGCATCAAAACTTATACTACCCTGGGTCATTATAATTTTGTAATCATTACCTTCATTAATCACATCGACTGGTAAAATGCCGGCACCAGTTTTATGATAAACTTTACCTGTATTTAAACTATTTTCAACTGCACGAGCATAGTGGGCAGCAATCGTCGCATGTCCACAGATGGGAACCTCATGAGTAGGCGTAAAAAAACGAATATGTACATCAGATTCGCTATTGTCTGATTTAAATATAAATGCCGTTTCCGAATTGTTAAGCTCTCTAGCAATCCTCTGCATCTCACCCGAAGATAACCCATCTGCATTTGTAATTACACCAGCAGGATTACCTGATAATTTTTCTTTCGTAAATGAATCAATTTGATATAATCGGTACTTTCTTGCCATGTCATTTCCCACCTTTAATATAGTGAATTTCCGGTCCTTTATACTATCTATAATTCTTATTATATTAAAAATTACCCCGTTAGCTCCACAAGAAAAAGAGTGATCGTCACAGCTCTTTAAAGAACTATTGCACCCGTTAGTTTAAGTACATCACTTCACAATCTTGGGTTAGTGTTTCAACCAACACAAAAGAACCAACATAAATCAGTTAAGCAATTGCTTTTCCTATAGCTTTTTTATACCTGTAGCCTCCGTTAACATTGTTTATTTTGATATCCATTCATATTGAATATCAGGTAAATTTTCTTCATTTTCGTGTCCGCTACCAATGATAATAAATCCATTCTTTTCATAAAATCGTTGTGCGTTTTCATTTACTTCAAATGTATATAATGTTAATCTCCCACTTGATTTTGCTTTTACTTTATCTAGTAATGTTTGACCTATACCAATTCCTTGATAATCTATATGAATATAAAGTTGGCTTATTTCCGTTTCATTAGAAGCAATCATTCCAACTACTCTGTCGTCAATTAACGCTAAATTTATTTGAAACTTGTCTGGTAATATATTATTTAAAAAATAAACGTGATTTTCAAAGCTATGAATTTCTTTCTGACCAATTGCCTGTTCCTTACTATCTCGCCACATTTTCACTGTTTGTTCAGCGTACTTGGGATTATACTGAGTAATTATGATTTGGTGTTGGTTCACTACAATACCTCCTCAATATTTGTTTACTGCTTTATTTGTTGTTTTCCTGTTATAAAATCGATGAATACTACCCATTACGTGTATTTAGCTTTTATAAAATTTCTTCCTAGCTTCTCTCCCTATTCAGCACCGTTTATGAAACAAGAAAAGTAGCCTCTATGGCAGCTCCATTCTTCAGCTATTGCACCCGTTAGTTGAAGAAAGGTGTAATTTATTTACGGTTTTGAACAGCTTTATATTTTCCGAAATAAGGGAAGCTAAGCATGACGGCAAAAAATAAAACTAGTATGATCGGCAATCCTACATAAAAAGGAATATAAAAAGGGAGAAGATTACTGGAGTTAAGAATGAATATGAATATTGGTACCAACAATGCAACTATGATTCTGGTCATCGTAGTAACTTCATGTTTAGTTCCACATTTCTTGCATATAAGTGGCTGATAACCAAAACCAGCTTTAGTGGTCCTTTCCACTTCTCTCCATGTAAATTGATTTTCGCAAGATTCACACTTCTGAATGTTCAAAAAAAACACCTCTCTTTACCGTTAGTTTAACTAGATTACATTTTATTAGTTCCATTTCTATACGGATATAGCACTGTATCGACCCAACTACGAAACATTTCATAGGCTTGTTCGTCTGTTTTTACATTACCTAAAAATACCCCCATAAAGTCATCATAATAACGTTCCTTAGTTCCAAATAATGTGTTAAACTCCTTTTCATTTTCAAAATCATCGAAAAATATATCCATTGTCTTATCTTGTCTTTCCCAAGCAATGGCCTCGATATAAGGAGTAAACTCGTTTTTGTAATTGTCTATATGTAGGTGGTTACCCGTATAATTTTCATTGTTAAAATATCCGTAATCATTCATATCTAAGTCTCCTAAATAAAATACCAGATTATTATACCTTTTGTTCAACTATCCTGCCCCGTTAGTTCATTAAGAAAAAGCCTCCTTAAAGACAGCTCCGATCTTCAGCTAACGCACCGTTCATTAAGGATAAAATTTCATTCTCCTGTTAAAATCCCTATGAAAATAATGGTAATAACAAAAGCTAACAAAGAAAGTAAAACTCTATTAAATAAATGAATAGGCATTAGACGTTCTTTTAGCTTAAAGTATCCATTTAACACGACGATTAGTATAGCAAAATGAATAATTATTGCTATTAAATCAGTGTAAGTAAATGGCTTGCTTATGTAACTATCTGAGTAAAACCCTGTTAGGATTATTACAGTAAANAGAATAAATTGGATTCCAAAATATTTAATAANATTCAAACTGCANAAGCTCCTTCTCAATTTNTCATTGTGTTTCACCATTATTGTAGCTGTAAGAAANAACNTTGGGAAACAGTACATATCGAGAAAACTTCTTCAACTAACCTGCCCNGTTAGTTNNNTAAAGAAAAAGCTGCCTTAAAGACAGCTCCGATCTTAAGCTAACAAACCGGTTATTTATTTAATTTTTTGAGATTCTAAATTTCTTTTGAGATAGAGAATAAGCTAATGTAGCAGTTAGCAATGTTACCAGTAATGGAATTGAAGTCTTACCAAACACTACTTCTTGACTTAAGTTACTCTCTATCGAAGAAAAATCGGGAGTATAAGAAGCAGTAAGAATCAAACCTGAGCCTATTTGAAATACCATATATATCATTACGAAACTAATTAAAAACACAAGATACTTGTTCAATATCGTCACCATTAATTACCTCATTTTACCATATTTATCATTATAGTTGTTTTGCCCTGATAGTTCTATAAAACTTTTCGCGGAGTTGACACAAATTGTGCAACAATTTTCAAAGCTAAAAACCATCCTTTAAAAGGATGGCCTGAAAATGGACATTTATTTAAGTTTAAGACATTTTATTCAAACAGCTTATTGTTGGAAAGTAGTCTTATTCTTTATTTCTATAAGCTATTATGGTCGTTTTTAG
>Ga0058696_1001157_pt1 | contig 10391 bp, 9 predicted proteins | sample AgamicMgSfrz_FD_55077 | JGI IMG/M metagenome (GOLD analysis project Ga0058696, IMG submission 55077) | Agave microbial communities from Guanajuato, Mexico - Mg.Sf.rz | ecosystem: Host-associated > Plants > Phyllosphere > Phylloplane/Leaf | place: Guanajuato, Mexico | collected 2012-05-30 | reverse complement strand
ATGATGTATATCAACTTGATCTGGATGTGGGGTCACCCTGAGGTATACATTGTCGTCTTGCCGGCATTCGGTGTGTTCTCCGAGATTGTAAGTACCTTCTCGAAGAAAAAATTGTTTGGTTACAAATCNATGGTATTTGCAATGTTGATCATTAGCTTCCTGTCCTTCTTCACATGGGCGCATCACTTCTTCACGATGGGTTCGGGAGCAGACGTTAATGCATTCTTCGCTGTTACAACGATGTTGATTGCAATACCGACAGGGGTTAAAATCTTTAACTGGCTGTTTACGATGTATCGCGGACGGATCCGCATGGCCACCCCGATGTTATGGACAATCGCATTTATTCCATGCTTTATCGTCGGGGGGATGACAGGGGTTCTGTTGTCTGTCGCACCTGCTGACTTCCAGTTCCATAACAGTTACTTCCTGATTGCCCACTTCCACCAAGTATTGATCGGTGGCGTAGTGTTCGGATACTTCGCAGGTCTGTACTACTGGTGGCCAAAAATGTTCGGTTTCCAACTCGAAGAGAAACTGGGCAAATGGGCTTTCTGGACTTGGAATATTGGTTTCTATGTCTGCTTCATGCCGCAGTACGCTGTAGGTTTGATGGGTATGACACGTCGTCTGAGCACCTACGGCTGGGATACCGGCTGGTGGGAACTGAACTTNGTATCCACAATCGGGGCATTCCTGATGGGTGTAGGTTTCTTGTTCCAGGTTGCACAAATCGCAGACGGTATTCGCAAATACAAAACACTTAAAGCATCCGGCGATCCATGGGATGGTCGTACACTCGAGTGGTCGATTCCTTCACCAGCTCCTGAGTACAACTTCGCCATTACACCGCGCGGTGATGATATTGATGAGTGGTGGGAAGAGAAAGAACGTCGTGCCAAAGGCATTTACCCACCAGAGCAACCGCTCGAGCCGATTCATATGCCTAAGAACTCCGCAATTCCATTTATCATGTCTGTGTTCTGGTTCATCGCCGGCTTCGGCTTTGTATTCGGATGGCTGTGGATGGCGATTCTCGGACTCGCTGGCGTAGGGATCTGCATGATCGCTCGTTCATTCTCATACGATACGGATTATTACATTCCGGTCGACGAAATTAAGCGTACCGAAGCGTCGTTAAGGGGGTCGGTATAATGGCTCAAGCAGCCGCTAAACATGGTCACGATCACGGTCACGACCATGGTCACCATGATCCACAAGAATTGAAATTGCTCGGTTTCTGGTTCTTCCTGATATCCGACGTTATCCTGTTCTCCGTATTGTTCGCAACCTTTATTGTGTTGCGTGACAATACGGCGGGCGGACCAATATTGTCAGAGCTGATTAAAATGCCTGGCGTTATCGCCGAGACATTTATCTTGCTCACAAGTTCATTTACGAGCGGACTTGCCGTTCTTGCAATGAACCAAGGTAAAGTGAAGCAACTGATTAGCTGGCTGGCTGTTACAGCCGTTCTCGGTGCAGCCTTTATCGCACTTGAAGTAACCGAGTTTGTTGAGATGATTCACGAAGGATTCAGCTACACTACGAGTGCTGCTTCCGGCGCATTCTTCACCCTCGTGGGAACTCACGGACTTCACGTATCGTTAGGTTTGATCTGGATGATCGGATTGATGTTCCAACTGAAAAAACGTGGTATTACCGATGTGACTCGCGGTAAAATCAACGTAATCAGCTTGTACTGGCACTTCTTGGACGTCGTTTGGATCTTCCTCCTGTCGATCGTTTATCTGATGGGGGTGATGTAGATGGCAGAGCATAACTCACATGATTCCCATGCTCACGAACAGCATGGTTCACTCAAGTCCTATGTCATCGGCTTCATTCTGTCCATCGTTCTCACAATCATCCCATTGGTGGTTGTACTGAACGATATGATGGGCAGAACAGGAACAATGGTTGTTATTCTCGTAACGGCTGCACTTCAGTTTGTGGTTCAACTCTTCTTCTTCATGCATATTCGTGAAACAGGAAAACCACGCTGGAATGTCATGGCTTTGATTTTCGGCCTGTTGATCATGATGACCATCGTTATCGGTTCAATCTGGATCATGCTGAATAACGTCGTTGCACATTAATGTTTGAATAAAGGGGATCTCCCGGTCTGCACTGCAGACAGTGGAGATCCTCTTTTTTTGTTTTAATACGGATGGTAAGCAAAATATATAATGTGAATTAAAATCAGTTTATTTTCAAAAAAAGGTACACAAAAGATACATAATGAACTAAAATGAACTTATATGAACTTTTATATTTAAATCAATTCAAACATTACTCAAATGACGAAGGGAATGGATTAATGATGCAAAATCGTTATGCTGCACACCCCAATGAAGTGAAAAATTATGATACGTCCCGCCTGCGTGAGGAATTTTTGATGGAGCAGTTGTTCGCAACTGACGAACTGGTTACTGTATATTCCCATGTAGATCGTTATATTGTAGGAACTGCTGTGCCTCTTAGTAAGGACATTGCGCTTGAAGTGAATCTGAAAGACATCGGAACGGATTTTTTCCTGGAGCGTCGTGAAATCGGTATCATTAACGTGGGAGGTCATGGTACGGTTACGGCGGATGGACAGGGATATGAGATTGGTGCCAAAGAATGCCTTTATATCGGAAAAGGTGTGAAAGAGGTTGTGTTCAAAAGTAATGGTAATGAGCAGCCAGCTCAGTTCTATTTTGTATCCACACCAGCACATCACACTTACCCTACGCAAAAGGCAACCCAGGAACAAGCTCAGCCGAACCACCTGGGCAGCATTGAAAGCTCGAATGAACGGACCATTTATCGCTACATCCATCAGGGTGAGGGCGGAATTCAGAGCTGTCAGTTGGTAATGGGCATTACCGAGCTGGACAAGGGTAACATGTGGAACACTATGCCTGCACATACCCATAACCGTCGTTCCGAAGTATACTTGTATTTCAACCTGCCGGAGGACGGCGTGGTATTCCACATGATGGGGGAACCAAACGAGACTCGGCATCTGGTTGTACGCGACCGTCAGGCGATCATCTCTCCAAGCTGGTCCATTCANAGCGGCGTAGGCACTAGCAGNTATACGTTCTGTTGGGCCATGGCTGGTGAGAACCAAACGTTCGAGGATATGGACGGCGTGGCAATGAAAGACCTGAAGTAAACGCGTAAATTCCAAAGAAACAGGAAGTTGATTGTATGAATCCATTGAAAAGACACGAGAAAATTATGGAGGCTCTACTGGAGCGCCAGGAAGTTACTGTTAGTGATCTGAGCGAACTGCTGCAGGTGACCGGCAAGACGGTTCGAGAGGATCTCGACAAGCTGGAGTCGATGGGATTGCTTGTGCGCGTCCACGGAGGGGCCATGCTGGCTCAGAACGATCAGTATGGTATCCTCACGAGCCGCGGAGCCACAGAGAAGCATCATTCCGAGAAAACGGAGATTGCCGAGCGTGCGCTCGCTTATATACGTCCTCATGAAATCATTGCGCTGGACGGAGGGAGTACCACACTGGAAATGGCGAAGCGGATGGACAATCAGCCGCTCACTGTCGTAACCAATGACCTCTTCATTATCGCAGAGCTGACCAAAAAGGAGCAGGTCCGACTGGTTGTGCCAGGAGGGGCAAGAGTTCGTAATATGCTGGTGGGAGACGATACGGCGACTTTCATCTCCAGTCTAAATATCCACAAAGCATTTATCTCAACCACGGCACTACATCCGGAGTTCGGACTATCCATTTACACAGGCGATCTGGTTCCATTGAAAAAGGCAATGATCTCGGCCTCCCAGCAGATCTTCGGCGTGGTGGATCATTATAAATTCGGACAGTTTGCGCTGCGGACCTTTGCCCATTGTTCAGAGCTGGACTGTATTATCAGTGACAGCCATCTGGACGAAGAGACAGCAGCACTGTACAACCAACTCGGAGTCAAAGTCGATTATCAAAGCTAAACGCACAGAAGCGCTTTATGCCTGAATCACTAAGCATAAACATAAGAAGTTGATTTGCATCACTTATAGGTTTGCATCTCATAACATGCGGAGGAATCATCCATGAATCCATTTGATCTAAGCGGACAAGTTGCACTTGTAACCGGTACATCCGGTGGTTTGGGGCAGGGAATGGCCATTGGTCTGGCGGAAGCCGGAGCAGATGTGGTGCTCGTTTCCTATTCGAAACCATCCGAGACAGCAGGTGCGATCGAAGCGCTCGGGCGCAAAGCATATATCATTGAAGCGGATTTAAGTCNTGAAGACGAATTGCCGGCGGTATTTGAGAAGGCATTAGCTTTTCAAGGGAAGNTTGATATTCTCGTTAACAATGCGGGTATTATTCGCCGTACACCTGCGGCTGACCACGGACAGCAGGACTGGCACGATGTCATCGGGCTTAACCTGAACACGGTATTCTTCTTGAGCCAACTGGCGGGCAGACATATGATTGAACGCGGCAGCGGCAAAATCATCAATATCGCATCCATGCTGTCCTATCAGGGCGGCATTAACGTCCCGGGTTATACGGCCAGTAAACATGGCGTTGCGGGCTTAACCAAAGCACTCGCCAATGAGTGGGCAGGCAAAGGCATACAAATTAACGGTATTGCACCAGGTTACATGGAGACGGATAATACGACCCAAATTCGTGCGGATGAAAACCGATATCGGGATATCACAGCACGCATTCCGGCAGGGCGATGGGGAACTCCGGAAGATCTGAAAGGTCCGGTCGTGTTTCTTGCATCGGCAGCTTCGGATTATTTGAATGGTCATGTACTCAATGTAGATGGCGGCTGGATGGCTCGTTAATCTGCTCTGCTATCAATGGTAAAGGAGGCAGTGACATGAAACTTGGTATTCTGGCACATACGTTTGGCCAGCAGCCTACAGCCCAGCTGGCGCAGACAGTCGCAGATCATGGATTCAATTCGGTGCAGCTGGCGCTTGCAAAAGCCCTGTCCGATGTTGACTCGGCTAACGGTAAACTCAGTCCGGGACTCGCGAACGAGATCGGGGACCAGTTTGCAAGACGTGGAGTCAAGATCGCTGTACTGGGCTGCTATATTAATCCGATCGACCCGGATGCTGCACGCAGACGGGCAGATATTGAGCGTTTCAAGGAGCATCTGCGTTATGCCCGGGATTTTGGTTGCAGCATGGTCGCAACAGAAACCGGAGGTTTGGACACCTACCAAGCCACCCATCCAGACGGGTATGAAGAAAAGGCTTGGACGGTGCTGCGGGAAACGTTGGAGGAGATTACGGAGGAAGCGGAAAAATGGGGTGTGCATGCGGCTATTGAGCCCGTATCTACCCATACACTTCATACACGTGAACATATGACTCGTTTGTTTGAAGAGATCCCATCCTCCAATCTGGGTATGTTGTTTGATCCTTGCAATCTGATTAAACAGCCGCATGTCGCTGATCAGGGTGCTTTCCTGCGTGATGTAATGGAGACGCTATACCAGCGGATCATTGTCATTCATGCGAAGGATGTGGCCTTCAATGCACAGGGCGAGAAGATTAATCCGGTACCGGGTGCAGGCATATTGGATTACCCGCTGTTTTTTGAACTGTTAAAAACGTATAAGCCACATATCGATATCTCACTGGAGGGCGTAACTGCGGAAGAGGCGGTTCCAGCAGCCAAGCATTTGCGTGAAGTATGGAATGGTGTGCGAGTCTAGGGATGAGCTGGAGATAAGCTCATATCTGCTGTATTTAAATAGCCAGGAAACCTTTGCCCTTGCAAAGGTTTTTTGGTATGAGCTTGTCGTCAATACATATAAAATATTTCTTATCGGATAAATCGGAAATAACTCTTTTCAAACACGACATCTTATGAGAGAATATGGAAAACATACGCCACCATGTGAGGACATCAGGATATTGATACGTATAAGCCAAGGGAGGATTCCGATTTATGTCAAACGAACGTGAGCTTTCATTTGAAACATTGGCAATTCATGCAGGCCAGGAGATTGATCCAACGACTCATGCACGTGCTGTGCCTTTGTACCAGACCACATCCTATGGTTTTAAGGACACGGAACATGCTGCCAATCTGTTTGGTCTGAAAGAGTTTGGCAACATCTATACCCGTCTGATGAACCCGACAACCGATGTGTTCGAGCAGCGGATTGCGGCATTGGAGGGAGGAGCCGGGGCGCTGGCTACAGCTTCCGGGCAGGCAGCCATCACGTTTTCCCTTCTGAATATAGCAGGTGCAGGGGATGAAATTGTGTCCTCGGCGAGCTTGTATGGTGGGACGTATAATTTGTTCTCAACAACGTTGCCGAAGCTGGGCCTTGATGTGAAGTTTGTCGATTCCAGTGATCCCGAGAATTTCCGGGCGGCCATTACAGAGAAAACGAAAGCATTATATGCGGAAACGATCGGTAATCCTCAAGGGAATGTGCTGGACATTGAAGCAGTTGCGGCGATTGCCCATGAGCATGGCATTCCTTTGATCGTGGATAATACGTTCCCCAGCCCGTACTTGCTTCGTCCCATTGAACATGGAGCGGATATTGTGGTTCATTCNGCGACGAAGTTTATTGGGGGACATGGTACATCCATTGGTGGGGTGATTGTTGATAGCGGGAAATTCGACTGGAAAGCGAGCGGCAAGTTCCCGGGTCTGACCGAACCGGATGCCAGTTATCATGGTGTGGTATACACCGAAGCTGTTGGACCGATCGCTTATATTATCAAAGCGCGGGTGCAGCTGCTGCGTGATTTGGGGGCAACCATCTCACCATTTAATTCATGGCTGCTGCTGCAAGGACTGGAGACATTGCATCTGCGTGTGGAGCGCCATAGCTCTAATGCACTGGCAGTTGCGGAATATCTGGAGAAACACGAGGACGTTCTGTGGGTGAGCTACGCAGGTCTGCCAAGTCATGCCTCCTATGAACTGGCACAGAAGTATCTGCCAAGAGGGCAGGGTGCAATTCTGACATTTGGTATNAAAGGCGGCGTAGATGCAGGACGCAAGCTGATCGAAAGTGTGAAACTGTTCTCACACCTAGCGAATGTGGGGGATTCCAAGTCACTGATCATTCACCCGGCAAGCACAACGCATCAGCAGCTTACCGAGGATGAGCAGACCGCAGCAGGCGTTAACCCTGAACTCATTCGTCTGTCTGTTGGTACGGAAAATATTCAGGATATCCTGTATGACCTGGAACAAGCCATCAAGGCGAGTCAGGGAGCAAGTGTTGGCGCGTAACGAAAGGAAATTATACGAAAGCCGCCGTCCTCAAGGACAGGCGGTTTTTTTGTGTTCCAGTTTTAATCTGGAAACTGCCCATTTACAAACGCCGATCCGAGGCATATAATAAAGCCAAAGTTGTATTGGGTAAACATAATTGCATAAGCACAAAAATGATTATCATTCTCATTCAAAAACCATGCTGCTGCGGGATTCCCGCAGCAGCATGTGTCATTTTTAGGGCATTAACAATGGCTCTCATTCTCAATACGACGCAACTTTAATCAATGACAAGAAAGGATTGTGATTCACATGCAAGCAATACATCAACCTATACAGACCCAGGCCAAAGCAGAACGGCGCTCCGAGAAGTCACCTAATCCGAACCGTGGACGCAGACCAAATTTCCGGGCCATGCTTCGAAATAAGGAGATGCAGGCGGCTCTCGGCAGTGGAATTATCATGCTTATTGCATGGGGAATGTCACCGTATTTCAATGCATTATCTGTCATGCTGTACATCGTGTCATATGCACTCGGAGGATGGACCAAGGCCAAGGAGGGCATTGAGACACTGCTCAAGGAACGCGATCTCGATGTGAATTTGCTCATGATCGCCGCCTCGCTTGGTGCAGCAGCCATTGGGTACTGGAATGAAGGCGCGATGCTGATCTTCATTTTTGCATTAAGTGGTGCTCTGGAAAGTTATGCGACCGAGCGGAGTCATAAGGATATTTCATCGCTGCTGGCACTTAAGCCAGAGACAGCACTGCGTATCGAGGATGGACAGATGAATCTTGTCGCCATCGATGAGCTGATGCCTGGTGATCTGCTGCTGGTCAAACCGGGGGAGCTGATTCCGGCTGACGGCACCGTTTATCGCGGGAGTTCGTTTATTAATCAGGCTTCCATTACGGGAGAATCCCTGCCTGTGGATAAGGCTGAGGGTGACGAGGTGTATGCAGGTACGGTTAATGGAGAAGGAGCTTTGTATGTAGAGGTAACCAAATCGGCAGAAGGTTCGCTGTTTGGCAAAATCATTAAGCTGGTCGAAGAGGCACAGGCGGAAGTACCGGACTCTCAGCGTTTTATTGAGCGGTTCGAAGGGATTTATGCACGAATTGTGGTGGGTGTAACTTTGATGGTTATCGCAGGTACTCCGCTGCTGCTGGGGTGGACTTGGAATGAGGCTTTTTATAAAGCGATGGTTTTTCTCGTTGTAGCTTCACCTTGTGCACTGGTTTCCTCAATCATGCCAGTCATGCTGTCGGCGATGTCCAGCAGTGCGCGTCGTGGCATTCTGTTCAAGGGAGGGGCTCATATGGAGAATATGGCTCAGACCCGGGTCGTGGCTTTTGATAAAACAGGAACATTGACCATGGGTACACCCCAAGTCACAGATATATTAACAGCCGAGGGCATGACTCGGGCTGAACTGCTGTCTGCAGTAGCTGCGATTGAGAACTTGTCCATGCATCCGCTGGCTCGGGCCATTGTAGATCAGGCGAATGGTGAAGGTATTGCCATTCAAGAAGCTGAACAGGTACAAACGCTGACGGGTTGGGGGATCGAAGGGTACGTGCACGGTGTTCTCTGGAAGATTGGGAAAACGAACGAAATGCACGTGGATACCCACGCCCATTGGCATGACGTATGTGCCCGTCTTGAGAGTGAAGGCAAAACGGTATCGATCGTGATGGCGGACGACCATTTCGCTGGTCTAATAGCCATGCGCGATACGGTTCGTCCACAGGCCGCCGCAGCAGTGAAGAGACTGGAAGATATGGGCGTGAAGGTGGCCATGCTGACGGGTGACCGAGCCAAATCTGCAGCTGTGATTGCACGGGAAACAGGAGTAAGTCTCGTCTATGCCGATCTGCTGCCCGAGGATAAGGTGAAGCAGGTACAGAGCCTGCGCAAAGCGTATGGACAGGTGCTCATGGTTGGTGACGGCGTAAATGATGCACCTGCACTCGCTGCGGCTACTGTGGGCATGGGAATGGGGATGTCGGGGAGCGGGACAGCGCTGGAAGTGGCTGATGTGGTGCTGATGAATGATCATATCGAGGAAATTGCATGGGTGATTGAGCAGGCGCGAAGAGCACAGCGGACCGTGAAGCAGAATATGTTTTTTGCCATAACGGTTATTCTGGCACTGATTGCAGGGAATTTTCTGCAAGGTGTGGCATTGCCACTGGGGGTTGTTGGACATGAGGGCAGCACAATTCTGGTTATACTCAATGGTTTAAGACTACTGCGTTAATGAGATATCCCAGTAATTTCATGGAATCTTCATTTGTGACCAAAAAAAGAACCTGCAGGGCAGAATGATCTGTCCTCAGGTTCTTTTCGAAATCGTTCATCTCCGGTAAAGGTTTGCTTAAAATAATTCGGTCAAACCAATCATGGTGATGAGTCCCAGCAAAAATGAAACGGTAGCTACACGTGCGTTGCCGTCTCCGTGACTTTCGGGAATCAGCTCTTTGTATACAATGAACATCATCGCCCCTGCCGCGAACGCAAGCCCATAAGGCACAAGTCCTGCGACGAGACTGCTAAGTGTGTAGCCAATCATCGCGGTAATAATCTCGACGGCTCCTGTCAGGGTAGCGATCCCAAGCGCCTTGAAGCGGCCGATGTTCTGATTCACGAGGAACAGGGCAACGAGGAATCCTTCGGGAGCATTTTGCAATCCGATCGAGAAGGCAATGAGATTACCCAGACCGGCATCGGTACTGGCATAACTGACTCCTACAGATAGGCCTTCAGGCAGGTTATGCATGGTGATAGCTGCAATTATCATGAAGGCTTTGGCTTCAATTTTAAAAGGTACCTTCTCCGGATTCTCCAGATCCACATGGGGAATCTTCATTTCAAGTACCAGCAAAACCATGCTGCCGAGCATAATACCAAGAGCAAGAACGAACAGGTTTGACTGTCCCAGCGCTTCGGGAATGAGATTGTACACCGAAGCCGAGGTCATGATGCCTGCCGCGTAAGCAAGCAAGATATCACGCAGACGGTGTGTTACTTTCCGCATAAATAGAATAGGTACGGCCCCAAGGCCAGTAGACATGGCTGAGATAAAGCTGCCAATGAGTGCATCGTTCATGCTTCCATTTTCCCTCCTGATGAAGACTTCTTCATAATCGCTGCCGAGCATTGACACCGTA
>Ga0058696_1001154_pt1 | contig 10408 bp, 8 predicted proteins | sample AgamicMgSfrz_FD_55077 | JGI IMG/M metagenome (GOLD analysis project Ga0058696, IMG submission 55077) | Agave microbial communities from Guanajuato, Mexico - Mg.Sf.rz | ecosystem: Host-associated > Plants > Phyllosphere > Phylloplane/Leaf | place: Guanajuato, Mexico | collected 2012-05-30 | reverse complement strand
AATATTGCTATTGGAGGGTCCTACGAGTTAAGCACGGAGGGTTAAGGCGCTTTTCATTCAGTTACTCTCTAGGGAATGAAAAGAATAATTAATTTCGCTTGTTAATATGAGTATCAAATTATATTTGCTAAGATAGTGAAATTCCCTAGTGTAATCAATCAACACACGAGAAGCTGATTCATCAGGAAATCCTTTCTTTAATCAGGTATGTTCGTATGTCCCTTCTACTTTCATAACTTTAATTGACCGTGAAGGTAATTCCTCCCTTGTTCCTGATTTCAATTCGTATGGAAGGAACTTTCCTTAATGACCTCGCAACCTGTTCGAAACACCCGGACCAAAGATTCCGGAATTTTGTTTGCCCCCTATATTTAACCTTAACTTCTTCCCACCCCCTCTAAATTGAAGCCATTCCATTTGAAGGGATCCATTGTCATTAAGTAATTTTTTCTTATATATTCTGATTTATTGATTCTTTAATATTTTTTGAATTTCACGCATGCTGACACTTCTTTCAATTGAGATTACTTCTAATTAATATATTTCCTTCCCTTACAATTGATATGCTGATTGNAANATCATAGTAGGAGTTGGCAAGCCTTCGTTTCAAGGAAATTTGTATAGGATAGTGCCAAGTCTTTATCGTAATGAATGTCACTAAGAGATTTAATCTCTTGAATTATTTGGTATTGATCTTTTGGATTTTGATAAATACGTCCATATAACATCGTATCGTAAGAATCAATAATTCTGATAATCCTAGAAAGAAGAGGTATATTTTTTCCTTTCTTTCCGTAATATCCAGAACCATCAAAATTTTCATGATGAAATAAGATTACATCTGAAAACTCTGATGGGAATTGGGGGATGCTTTGTACTATTCGTGCTCCGTAAACTGTATGGTGCATAATCTCGTCATATTCGAGTTCTGTTAGTCTTTCTTTTTTATTTAATAATTGTTGAGGAATTTCTAATTTACCGATATCATGAAGAGCTCCTAAAATAAAAAGAAATTCTTGATTTTCAATTCCCAAATAACGTCCGAAACCACATAAGTCATTCCCCACTCTAAAAGAATGGCAAGTTGTCACTTTACAGTGATTATATAAATTACATATTAATTCTTGTGCAGTTTCTATCATTCCTTACTCTCCTTATTAATAATCTAAATATGAAGTAGATAGAATAATTGAGTATTATTTATTAAATGTTATTAAGTAATACATCGATTAAATTTATCACTTCTTAAGAGTACCTCTTCAAAATTCAGACAATATATCTTTGTTGAAACCAAACAAATTAAAATTGGGACGTATTTTTTTGCAAAAGAAGTATAATTGAATTACCTAATCCAAAAATCCATCTGTTTTTATGGGCTAGTACTAACAAGACCTCAAAAAAGAATTTACATATATAAGTTTCTATTTGCCCATCATCCCACATAGTTAAAAATCTCTAAAAAAAATAGGTAAGTTCCGCCGAAAATAATCGGTGAAACTTACCTAAAAAAATAAGGGGTTGAGGGTATGTGGAAATAAGTATAAGACATGAAAATACCCCTATAGTATTTCTTTATTGGAGCATACTACTTCATATTAGATATATTTTTAAAGATAGTTTGTCCCAAAGCAATTTTCCTCTTACGTACTTTTTTCCGATTAGTCTTATGCTAATTGGAAAAGTGTTTCCCCCCTTCAGCTGTCACTTCTACAATTCTTTCGGGCTGCTCCTGACCAGACAAGTATGATCTCAAAACTTTCGTTTTATAGCTCTGTTCAACATTCTCATAAGGCATCCATTTAACTCTTTCAAAAACAACTTCAACAAATTTCCGTTTACAAAAACAGCCCAATAAATTTATTTAGACTAGAGTATATGCCGTTTATCGAAACTATGAGCCCTTTTGATTATTTAATGTCAAATCCCCTTTTCGTAACTTCTAATAGTGTTTCCTCCTCTTGAAATATAACTTTTTTGAAACAATAATTTCATTCTTATCATGATCATTCTAAATTTCATTTAAATAAGTGAAATATGCTTCTTATTCCCTCTTTANCCTTCTAGCGTTAAATTTACATAACCCGACAAATCACAACAGANCTAAGCCATTCCAACTAAATATNCATAGGTCTAATTTCTTATATGNAGTCTCACAACCCATTTTTGAAATTAGATCTAACGATTTATTTTATAGAATGTAATTAACACATGACATTCCTTTTATCCTACAAACTACTCATTNCTTCATTGAACATAAATAACTGCAAGGAGGGAAATACAACGGGAAAACGAGGAGTTATTAGTAGAATTGGTAACAGTGTTTTATCGAAGCACTGGGTTTTTCATCCAAATCAAAGGCATGGTCATGTTCAACATATATTAAAATTAAAAAGGGGAAATACAAAATGAGTATCAAAAAAGCCTTAATTAAAGGACTAATGTCCTCAGCAGCATTACTGTTATTCGCGACACCTACATTCGCAGCAATCGATCCCAATGCAGTGACAGGAAGTACAGATGGCCTTGGAGCAACTTCTCATGGTCATATTATGATAACACCAGGAGACGAAACTACAGGACCAACTGATCCAATTTTCCCAAGTGAACCAGGTGGTGAAACAGGTAACGAAGGTTCATTAACGATTGATAATGTTTCACCTTTAGAATTTGATACCCACCAATTAGCGAGTGGTGCCGNAGAATATACAACTACATCTATAGATCCTAACGCACAAGTAACCGATAAGCGTGGTACAGGTGTTGGTTGGGCTTTGCAAGTTGCAACTTCACCATTTANGGATCAAACAGATGGCACTAAAATTTTAAAAGGTGCAATTGTTACATTACCAATCGGCGCTGCTGAGACGAATCCAGGAAATGTTTCTCCACCACCTGAACTAAGGGAAGTACAATTAGGTACGGATAGTGGAACAACTAATCCCCAAATCCTTATGAGAGCTGATATGAACACAGGATTAGGGACTTGGGTAGATAAATTTGATCCAAGCAGAATTAAAATTTCTGTTCCATCAGGAAACTTAGCAGGGGATTATGTATCGACTTTAACTTGGAGTCTAGTGGACGCTCCACAATAATAAATAAACGAAATAGGAGATTAGAAAAATGAAAGCATTTAGTCTATCAGCAGTAGGCAGCATNATTTTGGCCGGAACACTTCTTTCAACAAGTTCAGCAGAGGCGGCTGTCATAAATGACGCAACTTCTAATAATTATATTGGCTTTATTGCAGATGAGGGACCGACTAATCCAGTAGATCCTACAAATCCGGACAATCCTAATCCACCAAGTCCAATTGATCCCGAAGATCCAGGCAATGGTGGTACTGGAAATACTGGGGCTTTAACTCTGGACCATGTCTCAAATATCCAATTTGGAACACAAAAAATCATGACTGGAAACACGACTTATAATGCTAAAAATAAGGATCCCTTTGTACAAGTTTCAGATAAACGCGGAACGGGGGAAGGATGGTCTTTGACAGCAAAGGCTTCAGAATTTAAAAGCGATTCTGGAGAAGTCTTAAGAGGAGCTATTTTATCATTCAAAAATGGACAAGTGAAATCACACACCAGCAATGTTTCCACACCACCAACTGCTAATGATGTTGTATTTGATAATTCAGATTCCAAAGTACTTATGTTAGCTGAAGTGGATGCAGGTCGCGGAACATGGCTAGATGTTTTTTCAGGTACCGAAGGCGATAATAGTAACGTACAATTAAATGTTTTGGCGGGATCCGCTGATGCTCAAAACTATACGGCTACTATGACATGGGAATTATCTGACGCACCGAAATAAATTCAAATTAAAAAAACTTGGCTTAATTAATTATTATAGCCAGGTTTTTTTAAAAAAATGACATCATGAAATTAGAGATGTGAGGGATAGAAAAAATGAAAAATATGTTATCTATTATGGTTTTAATATTATTGACTGGATTGGGATTTGTTTCCAATAACGAAGTAACCTTTGCTGGTACTATGGAGTATTCAGTAAAAGCCAATATCCCCAAAAACCAAATTAATAAAAAGCTCACCTATTTTGACTTGAAGATGGCTCCAGGTTCAAAACAAACGATATCTTTAACCGTTAAAAACACTTCTAGTGAAGAAAAAAAGATAATGATCGAACCCAATTCAGCTATTACCAATCAAAATGGAGTGATTGACTATAGCAAACATGGACACAAAAAAGACAGCTCATTAAAATATGCTTTTTCTGATTTGATATCTCCAAAGCAAGAAATTGTAATAAAAGGAAAAGANACAAAGAAAGTNCCCTTTACTATTCAAATGCCCAAAGAGTCATTTGATGGAACTATTCTGGGTGGATTCTATGTTCACGAAGTAAATAAAGAGGAAAAAAAGAAAGAAAATAATAAAGTTCAAATCAAAAATGAATTTTCGTATGTGATTGGCGTGAAATTAACCGGAACGGATGAAGTTGTGAAGCCGAAANTAAAGTTAAATGAAGTTCAAGCAGGGTTGATGAACTATCGTACGGTTGTTACTGCGAATTTACAAAATACCGAAGCTGTCATAATAAATAACTTGGATGTAAATGCACGTATTACGAGGGAAGGAAAAAAAGAGAAGCTCCACTCAACGAAGAAAAGTAAGTTATCCATGGCACCNAATTCTAATTTTGACTTTCCTATTACCTGGGATAATCAAAAGCTGGAACCGGGTAAATACCATTTATATTTAACAATTACAGACGGTAATCAAACATGGAAATTTGATAAAATGTTTGAAATTAAAGGTGCAGATGCAAAAGCGATAAATAAAACAGCAATTGAAGTAGAAAAAGATTATACGTTCCTTTTCATCGGACTTGCTGTGTTTATTTTATCATTAATCTTCATTATCATTATTTTGCTGAAAAAGAAAAAAAGAGGGGAAGACAATGAAGAAGAGTAACAGGAAATTTCCTCGTGCTGCCCTTTCCGTGATGTTAGTAATGGGGTTAATTCTACCAAGTCCCGGTTGGTTGGCCCCTGCGCATGTTAAAGCAGCAAATAACGACAATCCTCCATTTAAAATTGATTTGACTGGTATATTCGTTACTCCCGCTACCGGTTCAAATAGTTCCGTTATAGGAGGTAATATCGTTCAAGTAACCCCTGATACTGCTAATCAAAAGGGTGGTATCTGGTCGACTGAAGCTAATAAAATGGACTTAACAAAAGATTTTAAAGCGTCAATGTATATCTATTTCGGGGATCGCGGAGCTAACGCAGCAGATGGTATGGCCTTTGTTATGCATAATGACTCAAGAGGCACAAATGCCATATCACCTCACAGTGGTTCGGGTCTTGGAGTTTATGCTGGACAGACACATGGGTCATCCAAAACGGATGGCATTCAAAAAAGCTTTGCTGTTGAGTTTGATACCTTTATAAACAATAATGTGAACGATGGTTATTTTGATACAAATACAACCAAAGGGGCCCATGTTGCTTGGAGCTACCCAGGTCAAGCTGAAACTTATATCGATTACTACACAAGTTTTCAGTATAGAAGAACGATGAAACATAATAACATTGACGGTCCAAATAATGGTGCACAATATCCTGGCAATTTATCAAATGATACCTGGCGTAAATTCACCATTAATTGGAACGCAACTACTTCAACACTTACGTATCAATTAGAAGGTCTATCGTCTGTTAGTATCCCAATAAATGTACAAGATATTTTTGGTGCAGATCAAGTCTATTGGGGGTTTACTGGTTCAACGGGATCTAGATATCAGAACAATCGTGTTGCATTTGATGAAGTGCCAGGGCTAGTAAATGCAGAAGTGAAAGAAACAATTACGAGAAAAGATGGTGCTGTTGTTGACAATGGTGCCCTGGCCAATAATGGTGAGGAACTAACCTATACGATAAACGCGAAGTATCTTTCCGGCAAACAGGATTGGACCGATATTATAGTAAAGACTTTTTTAAATGATCATGTTTCCTATGTTCCTGGCTCAATGGCAATATCATCAGGGGACGGCTCAGGAGAATTGGATGATAGTTTTTGGACGGGACAATCTTTAGCAGCTAGTATTCCTGATATGAATACTAATCGGAACGATGTGACCATTTCCTTTAAAGTGAAAGTCAATCAAGTAAAGGTAAATACGCCAGTTACTGAGACAGTTAAGTTTGAGGGGAGTAACTATATAACGAATACGCATCCAGTAGATTATGTCATTCAAGCTAACAATGTACCTGAAGTGACCATAAATGAAAAAGGCCCCATTCATTTAGCTATTGGTGAAGATTATCAAGCAAAAGGCACTTGGAAAGATTCAGATGATTCCACTAATACCTTGTATTATGACTTAAATGGCGAGTTGCTAAAATCCGAAGTGCTAGACAATGGAGGTTCTACTGAACCGGTAGATTGGAGCTATCTTATAACATCAGATCAGTTAAAATTAGGAGAAAATAATCTTCAAGTCACAGCAAAAGATGGTAAAGGCGCTTATTCAGTTTCCGCTAAGTTGAAAATCATTGTTGAAAGTCCTCCAGCCATTACGTTAACGGATGCCAATCGGGAAATTCCTGTTGATTTTGGCACTGAGTATACGATGAGTGGCAGTTGGAACGACCTTGATAGTAATCTAGTTGATTTATATTATGCAGTGGACAGTAATACTCCTGTAAAATTTGCTTCTAATGTATCAAATTCTACTAACAAAGGTGAAGACATTAACTATCAATACAGCATTCCGGCAGATCAATTGTCTATAGGCATGCATCAAGTTTCAGTTTATGCTGTAGATGATACGGGCCGAAAATCAAATATTGAAGTAGTGAACGTCAATGTAACGGGAAANTTAAGTTTCATGAGTGTAACTGAAAATGTTAGTTTTGAAAATATGNAANTACCAAATCAACCAACCTATTCAAAAAGAAATGATGATTGGGANATCCTTGTGAAAGATACCCGTGGATTGGGAAGTTCATGGCGTCTCACAGCAACATTAATGGAGGAATTCTCTGATAGTCAAGGGCATTTTTTGAGGGATGCATTAAAGTTTGTTAATGAGGATGGAATTGAAACAACAATGGCGCTTGGGGCTGAGATGAATGTTTATGAAATGATTACACAGGATGAACAAAATGTATCGGTTAACTGGGAATCGGATAAAGGTATACTGCTAAAAATTGATCCTTTTGTTTATATAGGTAATTATACTGGGAAAATTAATTGGAATCTAATTGATGCTCCATAAATATAGAGGATAAATTGATATACTTATTCGGTTAAATCGTAACTTGAAGAAATGATATAACTGAATAGGTTCCATCATCAATTAATACTTAGGACAATTCGCGGGTAGAAATCCTTATTTTATATACTTGCTTCATTTCATTGTTACGAATTGGTTTAATAAACGTTTAAATAATATAGAAAATTAGAAGGGTAGGAGGAGCTGCCTAAATGACTACCACAATTGCGATTATAGATGATCATCAACTTTTCCGAGAAGGGTTTAAACGAATCCTTGAAATTGAAAAATCTTTCCANGTTATTGCCGAAGGTGTAGATGGTATCGAAGTAGCTTCTATTGAAAAAGAATATAAGCCAGACGTTTTCATAATCGATATCAGTATGCCACTAATGAATGGACTCGATGCNACACGCAGGCTAATCGAAAATAACCCCAATACAAAAGTAATGATNTTATCCATAAGTGATGATGAACATTATGTAACCGAAGCACTTCAAAGCGGTGCAATAGGTTATCTGCTTAAAGAGATGAGCGCAAGTGAACTTATTGATGCTGTTCATCTTGTTGCGGAGGGCGGTTCTTATTTGCATCCAAAGGTAATCAACAATATCCTAAAAGAATATCGAAAATTAGCTGAAAAACACTTAAGAGAAGATGAAGCTTTTGAGCAATCTCTTAAGCTTTGTCCCCCTCTCCACCTGTTAACGAATCGCGAATGTGAAGTCCTTCAATTGCTTACAGATGGAAAAAGCAATTCCCAGATCGGTGAAGCACTTGTCATTAATGAAAAGACTGTAAGAAATCATGTCAGCAGAATACTCCAAAAAGTAAAAGTAAATGACCGTACTGAAGCAGTTATCCATGCGATTAAAAATAACTGGGTCAAAATTTAATAATAGATCAGGACTTTTAACTACGAAAGTTAAAGGTTGAAATAATGTAACAATCACCTGCCTACTCTTTAACAGGCCACAAAAAAAGAAAAGACTATTTGAGCACTTACTTTATGTAAGTGCTTTTTGCTACACATTCAGTCATGATCACCATTTTCTTAAAAGTTGGGGATTCTTCTAAGTTTTTTAGTCAGAAAGAATAATACCTTAAATAACGGGGTGTGTGCCAAAAGCGGGATGATTATTTATAATTTTCTGAATATTACCCAAAGAGAAAAGGTATTATTAAAAAAACGGGACTTAGTTACTATCAATAAGAGATCGATGTAAATATTCTAAGTTAATAATGTAAATTCCTTAAACAGGGAAAATAAAATGAGAATTCCTTTGTAGTCTTAGGTTTAGGAATAGACTATGATCGATTACGAAATAGGTGATAATATGAATCGATTTTATAAACGTTATTCAGACTTGATCTTTCATTTACTTAATAGTAACAAATGGATTAGTATAGCTGAATTATCCGAGAAAACAGAGTATTCAAGAAGTACTATTTGGCGTGATTTAGAAATCCTGGAGTCTATTTTCCCTGACGGATGGATTTTGAAAAAAAATGAAAACCTTGGAGTTCGTCTAATTAAACCTGAAAATGGTACATTAGAAAGTTTATTAACACAAATAAGAGAAAAGAATTCCTATTTACACACATTAAAGTTAATTCTTTTGAACGATGGTGTTGATATTCCCCAGATATCCCAAGCGGTTTATATTAGTCGTTCCACTGCATACCGTCACCTTGAAAAATTACAAGAGGTTGTAAGTGAGGCAGGTGTTACATTAACTGCAAGCCCCTTTAAAGTCATAGGGGATGAAAAAAAGATTAGAAGATTCATCACGCAATATTTGGACTTTATGTCCGTTGAAGCCAATACCATTAAAGATGATTCAATCGATACGATAAAATTTCAAACAGATTTATTACAGCTGTTTTCAAAATATTCAATGTCTTGCAGAACAGGTGCCTTACAGCGATTAACAATGATTTTATCTATATCAAATTTTCGTGTCTCCATGGGGCATTATATCTCATTTCCTAAAAATCTAATAAATACTTACGAGGGTAGTAAATATTTTGAGCTCTCGAAAGAATTGGTAAATTATATGGCCAAATGTCCGACAAGAGATATTCAACTACAGGAAATTCTCTTCTTTTCTATTTATATCATGAGTGAGGAACGACCATTAAATAGATCACAGTACATTAATTATATTAAAAAAAGAATGAGGAGTAAAAAAGGTTTTCCCTTGGTTAAATTTTTAAAATGTCTTTCTAAATATGTTGGTTTTAATCTATCACAAGATGATATTTTTTTATTTCATTTATCCCAAACATTAAAAAGGATACAAGTTGAAACTGAATTTGAAACGGAAAGTGCAGGAAATTCAATGTTGCAGTTCCTTCCATATTTTGAAACAAATCCAATTTTCCAGGTAATTGAGGAACTGGCAATTGAAAGTTTTTCTTCAGTGCCTTTAACGATTAAGAAACTTGATGTTTTAGAGATATTTTCACTTTTACAGTCTGTTGTCTTGAGAAAATGGAATCAACATACAATACAGGTTGCATTAATGTGCAGAACTTATAACGAAAAGGATTATATTAGGGAAGTATTAAAATATCACTATGGTAATAAAGTGGCTATCTCAACATTGGATCCATCCAGTATTGATTTGCTCTTCAAATATGAGGAGTTTGATCTGCTCATTTCTACCGATATTGGTGATCATACAAATATGCTAATTGAGCACATCCCTACCATTCAAGTATCGTCCTTTCCCACCCCTTCAGAATTAATAAATATTAAACATTTTATAGAACAGCATTTTTATGGAAATTTAGGTATAGAACCGGAATTGATCTATCCATATGGTATTGATGAATGTCCTTGTTAATGAACATAAGAACTCCAGTAGAAGAAAATCAGTATATTTGGTAGCAATACCTAACCCGAATTCCTCGCATAATTCGGGTTAGGTGATTTAAAACATACCTTCTTTGAATCAAACCTAACTACTGATAGGATCCAAATGACGCTTTGGCAGCTTTCATTGCCAAAGCGTTTTTTGTTCCCCCTCCTCTATTCATGTGGGGCGATGCGCCTGACCTGATTTCTTGAATGCAACGACAAGTTTTGAATATACATATAAACGGAAATGTGTTTTTAGAGGAGGAAAGTCATTGAACCAACATGTACAATCGGAAA
>Ga0058696_1001146_pt1 | contig 10456 bp, 11 predicted proteins | sample AgamicMgSfrz_FD_55077 | JGI IMG/M metagenome (GOLD analysis project Ga0058696, IMG submission 55077) | Agave microbial communities from Guanajuato, Mexico - Mg.Sf.rz | ecosystem: Host-associated > Plants > Phyllosphere > Phylloplane/Leaf | place: Guanajuato, Mexico | collected 2012-05-30 | reverse complement strand
AAGCAATCAAAGAAGCGGTTCATCTTTGGAGAACCGCTTCTTTGTTGCTATAGAAGTTAAAAATGTAATTATATTCGAGTTATTTGAATTCCACGTACCGTTATTTTTGGTTAAAATCTCCGCTTTTGTTTTGAGCAAAAAAGAGCATTACTCCCTTCCTAATATCATTATCATGAAGTTTAGACGCTAGCCAAATAGGAAATCTAGGATTGTCGAAAAGAGTCGTTTTATGTATCATGGAACCAGTAGGTATTTTTCACGCTTTGGAGGAAAAAAATGGAGAAGCTATATTCCTTTGAATTGGATAAAGAGAAAGGCATTTTCTATGTAAAAGTAGACGGCTTTTTTAAAGAGGAAGATACAAAAATATATTTAAGCGAGTTTCAAACCATCGTAAATAGTATTAACCCTTCAAAATATAAATTAATTATAGATGGACGGGGACAAGAAAAAGTGGCAGATCATGTGGTGGATGATATTCTATTCGTTTTAAAATTATATTGGATGGCTAACTTTAAAACGATGATAATTATTAATCCCTCCACTCTGGCTTCAAGGATGCAGGTTGAAAATTGCGTACGAAAAATTAATTTTCCTGGTATATTTGTGGATTCCATTGATGAAGCATACAGCATTAAAGATTAGTAATATTAAAATGTCACCTTTTAACATGAATCTTAGTTCAGTTAAAAGGAGGAAAGACTTGTTTTTGACAGTTGAAACCCATTTTAAGCAAAATAAATGTCAACCTGGAAGGCATTTACCCTCCTGTTTGACATTTATTGAACCATTTCCACTTTAAAGACCTTCTTCACTAAAAGCACCCGATGGTTTGACTTATGGAAATCTGCCTATCTAAATATTTAATATTACTTGTTTCCGTTAATTAGGATTTGGTTAATAATATGATGTTCCATATGATTTAGGTAGTCCTGAATTAGCCATTCTAATGTTTTATGGGTTTCCCCAACATCACATAAATAAGTTAATTTCCCAATAGGTATATTCTTTACAATATTTATAATTTGGTTGTTAAGCATTTGAAAAACATTTAGTATTTCATCTATTGGCCTCTCTTGATAATTCTGAATCACAACCCATCTTTCTTGATCATACGATTGGATAATATAAGGTTGTTCCACATATTGAATTTTTACAAACCTCTCAATATTATTAATTGCAGAATCACAGAGATGCCCTAGTATCTCTTTTTTTGACCATTTATTCGGTGATGGACGAATTGATATTTCCGCTTCGGACATTGAATTATATTCTCTTGGAAGTAATTGTACCCAGTGTTCTAATCTATTAATTACATCTTCCATCTGCCTACTCCCTGCCCTTCATTTTTATTTAAATAACTATATTCATCTTCGTATCCCTTTTTCACTTATCTGCCCTGATAGCGCCAGAAGAAACTTAAACAAAAAAGAGCCTTAATCATAAGAATCTAACCTCTCTTTAGTTAAATAAGATTATTTTAATTCATTCATTAGTTGTTCTGTTGTAAGTATTGTAGCAAACTCTTCATTTAAAGTAGCTAGTGAAACATTATGTATAGTCTCGGCATCATAATAGATATCATTTTGGTCTTTCATACCAAATGCTGCTGTCGCATCTGAAATAAGGNATGTATTAAAACCTAAATTCCCACTCATTCTTGTAGTTGTAGATACACAATGAGGGGTAGTTAAACCAGTTATTACTACTGTTGATATATCATTTAATTTTAGAAACTCTTCTAAATTTGTGCCGATAAAACTACTATTTACTTTCTTTGTAAAAACAACTTCTCCTTCAATAGGCTCAACCAATTCTTTTATAGAAAACCCCTCATTATTTGGGTGAAATACAGAATTAGGGTTATCAGATTTGTGCTGAATATGAATTACTCGCCAACCTTTCTTCCTCCAAAATGTTAGTATTCTACTAATGTTTTCTTCTGCATTTAAATTGTTTCGTTCACCCCATTTTTTATCATCAAATGCCTTCTGAACATCTACAATAATTAAAGCATTATTTTTTAAATCCAAAATAATTCCCCCTAACCTTTTTTTAAATTAATAATGTACCATTATAATCGGTGAACTAATTGTTTTGAACTTGCATTAGTTCATATATCTTCCGAGCGGTGTTGACATTTCTTACAGTAACTTGTTTATATAACTTTGATCCCACGATCTTTATCATTCCACTTTTGTTTACATTTTTCTTCTCTATGGACCATAAAATAGCACCAGGAACATATATCACCGTGTCAATATCTGGTTTGATGACTAAGTTCGTAAGTACAGATTCATCATCAACTTCATCCCATAGAAACATAACATCACTTTTCATGTCTTTGTCATTTTTCCACGAGTCAGGTATAGAGTTAATGATCACTTTGAATTCATCGACAGTGCGTATTACTACTCTAATGTTTAAGTCGAAATCAAGTTGAATTGCTTCCTCTAGAATCCTTGATAATTCCATTTTTGAAGTGATTTTAGATGAAAAAATAATATTACCTGTATTGATGTATGTCCGTACATCATTCATCCCGACTCGTTCAAAAGTTTGTTTCAGCAACTTCATGTCAATTTTATTTTTCCCACCAACATTTATCCCGCGAAGAAGAGCGATATAACCCATAACCATCTTCCTTTCGAATTTTCACTTATTACATCCATTATATCTTATTGACTATAACTGTAATACTCTCCTTTCGTTATATAAGAAAGACAATCCAGCATAGAAATACCTAGTTAGCACACTAACTATAAGAGTCGAAACATTACAAAGTTGTCGCTAAGTTTTACAACAAAAAAACACTACCGGTTTCTTCCTTCTGAAGTGGCAGTGTTTTTAACAACTAGTTTTGTTATTCCCATATATTATAATTCGAATAACCTTCTCCAAACAATCCGGTCGGTTCCATGGCTTCAAACATAGAAATAAGCTGTTCTTCGATTTTTTTTACTTCGCGGTCCGGAGTTATGGCTACTTCAATTACTATTTTATTCCCCCCCTTTTTAAGGGTACAAGTTTATTATTATATAAACTTGGAGGGGCTACGATAGCGAAATATAAGGAGTAAATGAAAATAGACTTAAGCCACCGTACGTGTAGTAATACATAATAAGAGCTCTCCCTTTAAGAAAAGGAGAGCTCTTATTAGTTAAAGTTTATTTCCTTACGAACGGGTATTAATTCGAGTTGAATTATAGATGGTGGTTTATTCAACCATTTCCTTTTTTAGTAGAACTCTCTTTCAAATCCTTCTTTTTGATTTTATATCCTATATATAGAATCAAAAACCATATTGGTGCTACAACTAATGCTATTCGCATGTCTTCAATGAATCCCATTAAGACAATAACAAATGCTAAAAATGTTAAGGCTAAATAGGTTGAAACTGGATATAACGGTATTTTAAATGCTAGCTTTTCTATTTCTTTTTTTGTTTTTGATTGTCTAAACTTTAATTGTGTAATTAGGATAATCGTCCAGCTAGTAATAACTGCTACTGTGGCAACAGCAGAAATATACAAAAACACTTTTTCTGGAACAATATAATTTAAAACTACTGCGACTAATAAAAACAACGAAGAGAATAGGGTTCCACGTACCGGACTGCCATTCTTGCTAAGCTTTCCAAAATATTTCGGACCGTTATTTTGCAGTGATAAATTGTAAAGCATTCTCCCAGAAGCGAATAACCCACTGCTAAAAGCAGATAATGCTGCTGTTATGACAACAAAGTTAATTATATGCGCAGCACCTGGAATTCCAACTTTATCAAAAATTAACACAAACGGGCTGCCATTCGCGCCTACCTCATTCCACGGATATAAAATCATCATAACTCCCAATGCACCGATATAAAAAATTAATATCCGCCAGATGACATTGTTGATAGCTAACGGAATGGATCGTTGCGGATTTTTTGCTTCCCCTGCCGTAATCCCTACCAATTCTACCCCACCAAATGAAAACATCACAAGTACCAATGACATTAAAATGCCGTTGATTCCATTTGGCATAAATCCTCCGTGGGTCCAAAGGTTATCAAAACCAATTGGTTGTCCTCCATTCCCAGTTCCCAGGAGAATGATTCCTAATCCAAGAAGAATCATTCCAATAATGGCTACAACTTTAATCAGTGCAAACCAGAATTCAAACTCACCATATGCTTTTACATTAGCAAGGTTTATCGCTGTTATTACGATAAGTACAGACAGTGCTACCAGCCAAGATGGAATATCAGGAAACCAGTAATTCACATAAACACCAACGACCGTTATTTCTGCCATGCCAACGACAACCCACATAAACCAATAGGTCCAGCCTGTTAAATAACCTGCAAATGGTCCTAAATATCGATGCGCATATGTACTAAAAGAACCAGAAATTGGTTCATCTACAGCCATTTCCCCTAGCGCTCTCATAATTGTAAAAATTACCAAACCCCCGACTAAATAAGAAAACAAAATGGATGGACCAGCCATTTGAATAGTTGCACTTGAGCCATAGAACAGTCCAACACCAATTGCACCGCCCAGTGCAATTAACTGGATATGCCGATTATCTAACCCCCGTTGAAGTTTCTTATTTTGATTCTCTTTACTCAATCATTTTCCCTCCAGATAATAGTATTCTAATATTGCACGTCCTATAAGAAACTAAAATAAAAAAACGCCCTTTTGGATTAACCAAAAGGACGATTCAACTCGTGTTACCACCTTAAATTCATAAGCAACTCATATTGCTTACCTTCATAAGTACAGTCATCTGACGATACTCTAGCACATGATTACGGGTGCTAAGCCGGTGTAGCCTACTAAGGAATCCCTATTCAGTACACTGCTCCAAGATGAATTCACAATCGTTCAACATGCACCTCTCATCAACCGGTAACTTTCTGTCTGTCTGCTAGATTGCTACTATTTCTTATCATAGCCTTTATTCTTATATCCCGAAATGTTTGAAACAAATCTTCGTTATGCATATATTAATTGTATATTATACTATCATTTCCTTTAAGATTGTCAATGTAAATATTCTTCGACTTCCGCAGTTTAAGACGATTACTTTTTAATATGTTATTCAATTACACGGCTCGTAAACTAAAAAAGCAGCATTTCCACTGCAGTATAGAACCTTCTTTTGTGAAGTTAACTACAAAAATAATTTCTGTTTGTTTCTTTATTGTAGGATTGCTGTCTCAATTAACAAATACTTATCACTTATAATAGTTCTTAATCCTTCTTAGACTGAATTTAATAAAACAAAGAAGCTTAATGATTCTACTTGGCAAATTTTTTAAGTGCTAAATAGAATTTAAAGCAGATTTCTATATTATATATTTATTGTGTAAGCTTCTTCTCTTGTCTGTTAGTGAAACTGCATACTTGCTTATCGGTTTATTCCTCTTTTAATTTTATATTCATTCGTCATTGCTGCCAGATGCAGCTGACAGCAAGTAAGCATATTGATTTGCGTTTGTCATTTCTCTCCTAGCATCTATGTTAAATTTTGAAACAAGTTCTACAATGCTGTCCCTTCCTATGAGGAAACATGAGAAGGAGTCATACCAGTTGCTGTTTTCACATTTGTTTCTCTTGCTTCCGTAATTTCTGACAGGGTAAAATCCCAACATATTTACTACTAGCTTAATCTTTTATCCGTTACTAAAAGTAAATTTACAATCTACCTATTCGCATACAAAGAAAAGCACTCCCCTTAAAAAAGGAATGCACTCCCCCGCTTTATCTCTTACGTTTTTTATTACAGCTTTGCCACCATTGCTGGGGCACTTTCTATAGTCTCTTGCATTTTAATTGTAAATCTCAATGGTACGTGTCTTTAATACCACCAAATGAGCTATTTTTTTGCCTAAGCAGAAATAATATTTAACAGATACATGCTCCCACAATGATTAATAAAATAAATAACACGACAATTAAGACAAAGTTATTATTATGATATGTTGGACAGGCATAACTGTAAGCTGGTGCCGTATAGGATGGGAATGATTGAACAAAAGTAGGGTGCGTTGGTTGAGGAGGGACATTTGCACCGACAGTTGGAGGTGCGTTTACGTTTGCATACATATTTAAACATCCTTTCTTTTTAAGTAAGCTTATCACTACATAATACTCTCAAATATGAAAATGGAGCCCGTCTACTGAAAATTGGGTTTTTACCCGGTAATTAAAAAGGAAATTTATCGTATAATTTGCTTATGCTTATTTTGCATTAGAAGAACTGGTATCCCAATGAAATTATATAATTATTGTAATTTAGTAATGATACGGAACTTTGGTTATGGTGTACGACATGTTGTTTTATTTTGAAGTCAACGCTAGTCTGTTGTCTGTTTGTCAATGCTGATAAACGGGAAAAAGAAGGTCTTGTCAACAAACTTGTCAGGGCTGCTGACTGATTACTCCCTTGCATTCTCTTTTTATTTAAAACCTGAATAATTTCTTCATCAGTCTTAATGGAAAATCCATGTCCGAAATATCTCCAATCATCTAAAAGTATGGCATTGACCCCTCTAAACCATGGTGTTTGTGAATTATAGTCAGGATTATCAAAATAAACAATGTCACCAGGTAAAAAACTATCTGAATAAAACGTAACTAGACCAAGATCTGTATCTGTATGCCAGCTATATAGATACAGTTTTTGAAAATGAGCATTAAATAAATGATGTCCAATGGTCTTTAACGTAGCATAGTAATAGATAATCACAGAAGCTGTTGCACATTCAAACGCATACAGGGAACTGTTCTTAAAAATGTCCATAATTGCATCAGATGGCCTTACATCCGGTCTCAGCAAAAAACCACCACCCTTAGTTAATTGCCAGTAATTTGGGTTACATCGAGCTAGCTCAAAAATAGTAAATTCAGGGTTGGTTTCATCCATTTCTTTTGCGCTTTTAATAATATTTTTCCGTAATTTTATTTCAAAAAGTAATTCACTCGGAGAAATATAAGAATATACGTTATGATCTTCTTGCATATATTGCATAATGTTTTTTTCAACTTGCTCTAATTCCAAATTTCCTTGAAATTCAAAGGATTTACCCATTACTTGTATCATTATTGCTCCTCCATTCACTGCTTTTTCCAACTGTGTTAAACATAACTTATTCCCGTCATCTTTTAAAAATGAAATCAACTTTTGTTGGTAGGAAGCTATTCATGCATAATTACATATTTTCAGACTAAGTAAATAGTAAATACTTGATTAAGTTCCTCCCTCAATAAACAGAGTCTTTAATCTAAATGCCAATTCATTCTTAACTACTTAAAAGGGTGATGCTCTAATTAAAGCATCACCCTGATGTATTTAGTAACATGTAAATGAAATAATTCTTCTTGTGTCAATACCAAAAATCACCCAAACTCTTCCATTCCATCTGAAACCAGCAACAGATCTTGGACCTACGAATACGGGATAAAACCAAAATCCAGTACCATTACTTTGCCAAATAAAAGTATTACGAAACAGGCACAATCTTATTGCTCCAGGATCCACAGCAAATGGTGCAGCAGCTGCTTGTTGAGGAATAAATGGTGGAGGAGGAGCTGTTGGAGCTTGTGAAGGTTGTAATGGTGGTAGACCTGACGGACCTCCAAACCCAGGTCCTGGGAAACCAGGTGGACCTGATGGGCCCGGAAATGATGGAAATAGAAAGTTTAAAAATTGTCGATCATAATTTATATTTTGATACATTTGAAACATCGCCACCTATTTTTAAATAAATCTCTAAAGGTATTGTATGTTTTACTGTTTTTTGTGGAGCTTATTCGCCTTAAACTTAGGCTGCGAAATGATAAAAGTTACATAACCTTCAGGAATAGAAAAAGCAAAAAGCCTCTTAAAACGTAGTTAAACGTTCTAAAAGGCTCTTGCAGTTGATTGATAACATTGCATATTTATACTCTTCACGGTTCGCAGAACTTCACTGTTGATTATACTTAAAAGAAAGAAACACGAAAACACCTTGGTTTTTCGTGTTTCTTGTTAAACTAAATAGTTAAATAAATATATTCACAAGGTTATCCTTGCTTAACTCAAGTTGAACTTTTAGAGTCTTCAATTTATTTTCCAACTTTAGATGATGTACTTTTATGATTAGAACTGACACATTTATATTTTTTTCGAATAATAGCAATAACTACTAAACAAATGACATAAAGAATAGATAAAACCATTACAGAGTAAACATTTCTCTCAAGTGAAACTTGATTAGAGATACTCGCAAAGATATTAAAGAACGTGTGGGCTAAAATAACTATCAATATCTTTTTAGTTAAGAAATAAATTAAGGCAAAAATAATACCAAGTAAAAAAGCATTTAGTACTTGAAGGATGACTAGGATTGAAGCCGTCTCTGGATTAATGGCACTTGCGCTGTGCAAAAGGCCAAAAACAAGAGAGGAAAATAAAACATACATAACCGGACCTTTATCCTTTAGTTTCAGGAAAAAGAGCCCCCGGAAAAGTAGTTCCTCTGTATATCCAACCAAAATCATCTGCACAACGGTTAACAGAAATACTGATAAAGAAATATTCAAGTCTATTCCTAACATAATTGGCTGAACTAATACAATAACCCCTAGCATGATAAAAATATAATAGTCAATATTTTTTAAAGAGAAGCCTAATTTCTTAATCGGCGTATTGCTCTTCATAATTTGTCTTGTAAAGAAGAATGCCATGAGCGAGTAAGCAAGAATTTGAAATAGTATCATACCTTTCTCGCTGAAATTAAAAATCACAGATAATGCGGAAAAGAATGAAACTGTAAAAGTCAACAATACGCTGTACAGTATAAGCACCAAGTAAGAATTTTTTTTAATCATTATGAACCCTCCACACTTAATTTTCTCTAATTTATCATAGAACGTAAGACATTAATTTGTTAAAATTCCTGTATACAGGAATTTAGGAGGGAGAAGTTATGTACGGAGCCACAATGAAGAGTATAAGAAAACAAAAGGGGCTAACTCAAAAAGAGTTATATACTGGTGTAGTGTCAAAGTCATTTTATAGTGATTTTGAAGCAGACAAATACTCTGTTAGTGTGGACAAGTTTCAAGGACTTCTCCATAACTTAAATATATCCTTTGAAGAATTTTTATACTTTCATAATCAGATGAATTTATCTGATACTCAGAAACTTGAAAAAGAGATAGATGAATATTACAAGCGAGGTAAATTTGAGGAATTGTTTAGTATTTATCAAAAAAATTACACAAGTAGTATTAGAGAGGTTCGTTACCTAGCATCAAAAGCTTATCTTTTAGTACTGATTACAAATAGTAATTTTTACAACTTTTCTAGAGATCCCTTGAATGAAATAATTTCAAATCTAGAATTAACAAAATCCTGGACGTTAAATGAGATTAAACTAGCTAAGCTAGTTCTACTTTCGATACCAGAAAAAAAAATGAAAGAATCCCTCAAGCTTTATAAAAAGATATCTGATGAATTGTCAAAATATATGAACTTTAGTAATTTGGTCTATCAAAAAGAACTAGCTGATTTGTATTTCAATAGAATTCAAAGTCTGCTAGTTCTAAACAATATATCTGAAGCGGAAAAGGTATTTCAAGATTACTCAAATTTGATGAATGGAATGGACGATCTTAATCTATTCGTTCAATTTCATTTCATAGAGATTTTACTTGGACTATACTTGGATTATTTTGTTTCCAAGGAAAAGATAGATAGATTCTTACGAATAATTGATAATGTTCCAGTATCTGAATGCCATTTTTATAAGATTATTTTTCAAATCCATAACGAAAAAGCTAAGAATTACTTCTTACGTTATCAGAAATAAATTTGATCTTAGGCAATGCCCCATATTCCGTTGGCATAACTGGGTTTGCCCCTTTGATGGTTCTTCCTGCCCATCTGACTATTGGAATAAGGCCTGCTCCCGCCATGACTGCTGAGGTGAGCCTTTGAAAACCTGACATCTTTTCACCCGTGACGGAATCGACTCCTTCAACTGCCCGCTAGTAATCATAATAGCCGGTAAATTCGCCGGCGAAGCTTTTTATGCTGCCCCATGCTTTTTCTGATGTTGGCTTTTCCGCGCTTTCTCTTGCTTCTTGCTATTCTTTTGTGTATGTAAGGTAGCTGAAAGTGGCGGCTCCTGCCAGTGGCGGCTCCTGCCATAAGACGTCATCGACATCAAAATGGATGGGTGAGAGTTGCAGCCTTGTTCCGTTGCGATAATAAGGCATTGATTAGCAGGGTGGCATAGGCTCTTCCTCTTTTGAAAACAGGTACTCTTCTTTGAGCTCTTTATCAATATCTTCAACTGCCTCGATTGTTTTTGTCCGCTTCTTGCTTGCACCATCATTATATTGCTAATCCTTTTTGGATCATCTTCCACGTTTTTTGAAGAACTCAGTAACTTGTTATAAATACTTTTCCTTTTGGAAGT
>Ga0058696_1001144_pt1 | contig 10457 bp, 15 predicted proteins | sample AgamicMgSfrz_FD_55077 | JGI IMG/M metagenome (GOLD analysis project Ga0058696, IMG submission 55077) | Agave microbial communities from Guanajuato, Mexico - Mg.Sf.rz | ecosystem: Host-associated > Plants > Phyllosphere > Phylloplane/Leaf | place: Guanajuato, Mexico | collected 2012-05-30 | reverse complement strand
TCGTCACAAAAGGAGAGCAGCTGTCTGAAGATATGTTCCAGCATCAAAACGCGATTGGAGCGGTTCTATCACCATTTGACTCATGGCTTTTAATGAGAGGAATGAAAACACTGGCTCTTAGAATGCGCCAGCACGAGGCAAATGCGAAGGAGCTGGCAAAGTTTTTAGAGAAGCAGCCAGAAATTCAAGATGTCCTTTACCCAGGAAAGGGAGGCATGCTGTCATTCCGAGTAGCCAAAGCGGACTGGGTCAATCCATTTTTGAAGCAGCTGAAAACGATTTGTTTTGCTGAAAGTCTTGGCGGAGTCGAAAGCTTCATTACGTATCCTGCAACACAAACGCATATGGATATTCCAGAAGAGATTCGCATTGCAAACGGTGTGTGTAACAAGCTGCTCCGTTTCTCTGTTGGCATCGAACATGTAGATGACCTGAAAGCAGACCTGAAACAGGCACTATCACAAGTAAAAGAGGAGGTACACGCCAAATGACCACACATGATTGGACACTCGAAACACAACTCGTTCATAATGCGTTTAAAACAGACCGTTTAACAGGTGCAGTCAGTGTACCGATTCAGCATGCGTCCACATTTCATCAAAGCAGCTTCGATGAATTTGGCCAATATGACTACTCGAGATCGGGAACCCCGACACGTCAAGCATTAGAGGATACGATTGCGGCGCTGGAAGGAGGAACGAGAGGGCTTGCCTTTGCATCAGGCATGGCAGCCATTTCGACCGCTTTTCTTCTATTATCAAAGGGAGATCACGTCCTTGTCACAAGAGATGTGTACGGCGGGACTTTCCGAATGATCACCCAAGTTCTTTCAAGGTTTGGAATTGAGCATACCTTCGTCGATATGACGGATTTGAATGAAGTCAAAAGAGGCATTCAATCAAATACAAAGGTCATTTACATGGAAACACCATCAAACCCTACTCTAGGTATTACCGATATTGAAGGTGTCGTACAGCTTGCGAAAGAGCATGATTGTTTGACTTTCTTAGATAATACGTTTTTAACGCCTGCGCTTCAGCGTCCGCTCGACCTTGGTGTTGATGTTGTTCTGCACAGCGCAACGAAATTTTTAAGCGGCCACAGTGATGTGCTGTCAGGCTTAGCCGTTGTGAAAGATGAGAAGCTGGGAGAAGAACTCTATTCGCTGCAAAATTCCTTCGGTGCGGTCCTTGGCGTGCAGGATTGCTGGCTTGTGTTAAGAGGGCTAAAAACCCTTCAAGTGAGATTGGAAAAAGCAAGCCAAACAGCCTTCGAACTGGCTTCATTTCTCAAAGAACATCCTGCAGTGAAAAAAGTATACTACCCAGGCTTAGATGACCATCCGGGTGCGGATATTCAGCGAAAGCAAGCAAGCGGAGCAGGAGCCGTTCTCTCATTTGAACTAGAAAACCAAGCGGCAGTCAAAGAATTAGTGGATGCCGTCACATTACCTGTATTCGCCGTCAGCCTCGGTGCTGTCGAATCCATTTTGTCGTACCCAGCCAAAATGTCCCATGCGGCTATGCCAAAAGAAGAAAGAGAAAAAAGAGGGATTACAGATGGGCTGCTTCGTTTAAGTGTCGGAGTTGAAAACGGAGAAGACCTCAAACGCGACTTCAAACAAGCACTCGATCAACTAAAGCCCGTGCTTGTGAACCAATCATAAAGAAGGAGAGAATAAAGCCGGCACGGCCGCCGGCTTTTTGACCTTTTTGAACAAAACCATTGACGACTGATCAGGATGGTTATATAATAGAGACTGTCAGTAACAGAAAGCCCAGAACTGATACATAACCCGATTCCGTAGCTCAGCTGGGAGAGCGCTACCTTGACAGGGTAGAGGTCGCTGGTTCGAGCCCAGTCGGAATCATCGTTTAAACCCTTGCCTAGCAAGGGTTTTTTGTTTTTTTGACAACGAATATTTGTTCTGTTTCTTTTGATTGGGGACGAATTGGGGACGAACTTTATCCGCCAGATTGTTTCTCAATATTTTTAGGATCAAAATGATTAAAGTGTTCTGCAGTGTTAAATTCTAATTTGTTTGTGACATGACCATAAATATCTGAGGTTGTTTTAGCACTGGCATGTCCGGCTCTTTTCTGAATAGCATTAATACTCTCACCTGCCTCTATAAGGAGAGCGACCATTGTATGTCTTAAATCATGTAGTCGAATGTTTTTTAATTTGTGTTTGTTTTTGATTTTTGACCATTTGGAAGTAGGGGTTGTGTAATAGTAAGGCTCACCAAAACCATTATGAAATAAATATTGGTGATCATCACCTTCCCATAAGTCACCAACTAATAGTTTTTCTTTTTTCCACATGATATGGTACTGCTTTAATTCATCCATATACCAGTTAGGCATCTTTACAAAACGTTTAGAACTTCTTGTTTTAGGTTCTTTAACATAGGGTTTGCCATCAACTGTCTTTGAAATTGAACGATTAATATGAAAACCTCCGAGATCCCAATCAACATCTAAATGCCATTCAAGTGCAAGACCTTCACCACGTCTTAGACCGCCGATCATAGCAGCTAAAAAATAAAGTCTCCATTTAATATCAACTTCTTTATACAAAATTTTTATACATTCAGCAGCTTCATCAGATTCAAAATAGTTCATTTCTTGCTTTTCATGTTCTGGTTGAGGAAGTCCTTTCATAGGATCAACCTTAATGATCTTCCATTCTTCAGTTGCAGTTTTAAAAACAACTTGTAAAATTTTAAAAATGTCCTGTATAGTGGCTCCGCTTAAACCTCCTGGTTTCCCATCTTTTCGTGCGCCATCTTTTTTTAAACTGTCTAAAAAATCTACAATATGAAGGCTTTTTATTTGTTCCATTTTTTTATTGCCAAAGACAGGGAGAATGTGATTTTTTAAATGTCTCCAATATACATCGGAAGTAGTGAGAGAGTATGGTTTTCCGCTCTTTTGATAAAGCTTCTTCTCTTTCCACTTAGCGATAAAAGATTCAAATGTTAATTTTTCAGGTTCTATGTATTCTTCAGAAGAAACTTCGATTTTAAATTGATAGAGCTGGTCTGAGAGATACTCTTGCAACCTTCTTTTCGTCTTTAATAGTTTAGTATCTTCTATGCGAATGGTTTTAGTTTTTTTCTTTCTTTTTCCGTTTATATCGTGACCAGCTTCAACAATTAATCTAAAAGAATTGTTTCCTCTTTTTTCAATGCTAGCCATATAAAACACCCCTTGTCTGAGAAAAAGTTTTTTGATAATAAAGATTTAAACGGTGATTTGCAAATTCAGGAGTAACGTTAAAAATATTAGAAACTTTCAAGACAGCGAGTTCTGGTCTTTTGGGTAAATCCAAATCAATTAACATGAATGTTGGGATACAAAAATGATAAGCAAAATAATTCGCTTGTCTTTCTTGATAGATATTCCATAAAGTTTTAGTCAAATGAAAATTAGTGAACTTGCTAGATTGTCTAACTATATGGCAAAGTTCATGAGCGAAATCTTGCCACTGTTCCTCTTTAGATAGTTTTTTATTTAGAAAAATAGTGTACAGGTTGTTAATTTCTACATAATGACTTGTGTCATTAACATAAAATATCCAAATGTCTAGATCATTAGCTATTTTGTGTTTATCTAATTGTGAAGGTTCAGTTATGCCAATATTATTAAGGAATGACTCAATCCAATCTTCTAAATGACTATTTATATATCTCAATGTAAATAAGCCCCTTTCTAAAAGAGAATGCTCTTAGATGAGTTAGAAACATATGTTCTGTTTTGGTGTAAAAATAAAAGCCCAATATGGGCATTGTTTATTTAGTTTTAAAGAATAGTTTACCTGAAGTAGATATACTTTTATAAGCTATTAAAAAATCATCGTCTTTTTTTACTTGATTCACTATATAACCTTCAAGTGAACCACCGTTATATACTTCGCCTTCAAATTCTTTTGGCACAACAGTACCAATTTCCTCAGAATAAGGAGAACCATCACTACTAAAAAAGTCAAAGTTAAGTATTGGACTGAATAGTATAGGATCATCATCTGTTTCAGAATTTGTCATCTTCACTTTGACCTTAACAAGTGCCCATTCAAAACCCTTTTTAGGTTGAGAAACAGTGCTATTCCTCTTATATAAAACATTAAATGCTTTATCTCCTCGAATAACCTCTTCTACATTCATCTTTAATTCAGCAGTATATTCATTATCCGATGCACTAATGTAATCGTCGAAATATATTGGTTTTTTTAAAGGTATAGGAGCAGTTCGTGTTCCATCAGCTTCTTTTTTAGTTTTCTTCTTAGCAGATGAACCCTCTTTAGATTCCTGTTTATCGCTTTTTTCATTTGATTCATTTACTTTTGTATTCTGTGAATTACACGCTGTTAAAGACGTTGCTATTAAGAAAATAAGTACATAAAAAAAAGTCTTTTTCAAAATATGCGCCCCTTTCATGAAATACATGTATGAAAGTAATTGAATTCTTTTATTTAGTCACCATAGAAGTCATTCTGCTTATCCCCTGGTTTACGACCTTCCTGAAGTCTTAGTGCTCTTTCAATTCTTTCAATTCTCTTTTCTATATCAGAATTTCCATCACTTGCAGCAGTAGACGCGTTGCCTGATCTCAGAAGTTGTTCTGCTTCAAACCTATAATCTTTCCCGGTTAGCAAATAATCTGTGGATACCCCAAAAACCTCAGCAATTTTCACAATTTCAATATCAGTTAAAGGACGAGTTCCTTTTTCTATTCTGTTCATTACACTGACATTCATATTGATTTTTTGAGCCAACTCTTTTTGGTTCCACTGTTTTTGTTCTCTCAATTTAATTATTCTTTCGCCTACAGCCAGCATCTTTAATCACCAACTTTCTATATTAGCAATATAAATCTTAACATTTTTCCAATGTAGAAAAAAATAAATTGCTAAATTAGAAATAAAACAGTTGAAATTTCTTTTTTAGAAATGTATTATTAAATCAACAACAGGATTTCTAAAACAGAAATCGAGAGGAGGGAAATATGTTAGATTTAAAATTTGTCAAATCGAGACGTCATGTTAAACAAATTAATTTGCAACAAATGGCCAAGGCTCTAGGATTCAAAAATGCCTCAACATATATGAAATATGAGACAGGAGAATATGCCTTTAAAGCAAACCATCTCCCGATATTGGCTAAAGAATTAGACTGTGACATAAGGGATTTCTTCCGGAAATGAATTTCTAAAATAGAAATATAATTAAATGACTAGGAGAGATAAGATATGCCAACAAAATCAACTATGACTGTTCATGAAACAGCTGATTTTCTTGGGGTACATCACGACACTGTTTACACAATGGTTCGTGAAAGACAAATACCGTTCTTCCGAGTAAGAAAAAGAATTTTCTTTAAAAGAGAAGTTCTTGAAGAATGGCAATTAGCACAAATGGAATCTAATTTTCAGCCAGTTGAATGATTAATAATTTACCATCTTAGAATACAGCTGATTTTTAAGTTTTGCTGTTCCAATTTACAACATGTTCTATATAGGAACAATAAGGGGGTGAGGAAGTTGAGGTTGGGGGTGGTGCTCCGACAAGCAAGGAAAAGAGCTGGGATGTCCCAAGAGAAGTTGGCTGAATTGTTAAATCGCTCAAGGAGCTGCATATCAAAATTTGAGAATGATCAAAAGATGCTTGATGTTCCTACATATGTACGGTGGATGGAGGCGACAAATGCAAAAGAAGCCATGATCGCAACTTTATGTGGTGTCGATCCACTTGCAGTCACGCAGCAAATTACAGCCATCATGGCTTTGTTTGGAGGATGAAGATGAGAAAAGCAATTTTCAAGAGTATTGATCATGAAGGGATAACAGCTGAAATGATCTGTATTGAACAACTACAAAAAAGATTAATGAAAGCATTAGAGAGTGCTGATACAGATACGGCATTAGCAGCTCACAAAGATATTGCTAAATCTTTAAACCAAATTCAGCGTTACGAAAGCCAAGCTAAGGTTCATTTATTAAAACAGGCTGCGAGGGTTACAAAAATCAAATATCCAAAATCACTAAAAAATAGATTGAGAGGATTGATCTAGGTGAAGTATTTGTTCACAGCAAGTCGTTTAATGAAGGCGAAAGATATCGTGAAACAATGTCAGATGCGTCATACAGAGGAAGGGCTCATTTTATTAGCCGCTCTGGAATTACAGATCAGAACGGAAATAGAAAACAGAAAAAAGCAGCAAGCTCCGACACTTACTGCTTAAATCATTTCAAACCATGAATAACAAAATGATCGATCTCATTATAGCGTTATTTAGAGATCACGACAAGGCTTATTCTTGTCGTCCGGCTTGCGGATGGGACAGTGTACACCTACCCCCTCAAATCATGCTTCATCCGCGGTCGGACGATGCGAATAAGCATCAAATAATGTGTTAAGGAGGAAAGAAGTTTTGAGAACTAAACCAGTTATTAAACCTTTCAGTGAGAGACAGTCTGATCAGTTCTATCTATCACAAGTGAATGGATCAATTGTGATGACTAACAAAGGTATGCCAATGTTCCAATTTCCTGATAAACAAGCCTTTGAGAAATTTCAACAGCTAAAGGCAGATGCGATCCGCTCGAAATTAGAGATTTCTTGATGCTTACACCAAACAGAAGAGGAGGGAAGAAGATGAATATTGAGCATCCGATCATCACAGAGATTAATAAATATGGCTATCCAAAAGATATGGTCAGGCAAGAGGAACACTTTGGAATCGATTTTTATGGGTCAGAGATTTTGCTAGAAGACGACTATGTTGAAGATAAAAATTCGGGTGAACTGATCTTGCGAGAAAATCTAGAACGATATCTTGCAGAGGAGCTTGATTTTGAGTTTAAAACAGCAAAATAAAAGAGTTCACTCCCAACAAGTGAACTCTCATCTAAATAACCAGACACAGAATATGGTGTCAACCACTATTATAAGCAGGTTGGCACCTAAATTCAATGGGGGTTTCTTATATGAATGGATTGTCAAATGTTGATTACTCAAACTATATGGCAGCTTCACAGTCATCAGCAGGAACGTCAGTAACAACAGAAGCTATGGTTAGTCGGCAGGCACAGGAAGTACAAGCAGCTATGGTCATAGCAAAGAAGTTTCCAAGAGACGTATATGCTGCCTTTGAACGAATTAGGAAAGCATGTGAGCGTAGGCTATTAGCTGAGAATGCTGTCTATGAATATCCACGAGGTGGCACAAAGGTATCAGGTCCTTCAATTCGTCTGGCTGAAGCTCTGGCACAGAATTGGGGAAACATTGATTACGGAATCATGGAACTCGAACAAAAAGCTGGAGAATCTTCTGTAATGGCTTATGCATGGGATCTTGAAACCAATACTCGCCAGACCAAAATATTTACGGTAAAGCATGAACGGAAAGCCAAAGGGTCCATCACAAAGCTTAATGATCCAAGAGATATCTATGAACTGGTTGCAAACCAAGGTGCACGTCGAGTTCGTGCATGCATCCTTGGAGTGATACCAGGAGACATTGTTGATGCCGCGGTTGATATGTGTCAAAGAACGCTGATTAGTGGTCATAAAGAGCCTTTAGAAGACCGTTTAAGAAAAGCATTAACAACATTTAAAGCTGATTTTGGTGTTACGAAGGAAATGGTCGAGGAATATGTCGGTAGCAAATTGGATGCATTTACTGAGCAGGATTACCTCAAAATAGGACGCATCTATACTTCACTTCGTGATGGAATGGCAAAGAAAGAGGATTATTTCAACGTCAAAACTTCAGGTGCTACTAATACCACAAAATCCAAAATCGAAGAAGAGTTTCTAAAGCAGCAGGAACAAAAAGAAAGTGCTGAAAAGGCTGGTGAGCCAGCAAATGATGATTCCGACAATCAACAAGGAGAATTATTACTCTAACGAGATAGACCGAGTTTATATGTCAAATTCTCAATATAAGAGTTTCTTAGAGTGTGAGGCGGCTACAATGGCAAAACTCAACGATGAATGGCAGCCGCCGTCCTCTGAGGCTCTACTCTTTGGTAAATATGTTCATGCCTGGCTTGAAGGAGATCAGGCCTTTGATGAATTTAAGATGAACACACCTGCTCTATTTACACAAAAGGGCCAGCTTTATAAACAATATCAATTGGCTGATCTCATGATTGAAGCTATACAGAATGACGACTTGTGCATGTTTGTTCTTCAAGGAGATAAAGAAGTGATTATCACAGGTGAAATGTTCGGATTGCCCTGGAAAGGAAAGCTCGATGTGTACAACCCTGCCGGTGGGCGCTTTGCTGATCTTAAAACGACTCGCTCTCTTAGAGAAAGAATATGGGATCAAGAGCTTGGCTATTGTTCATTTGTAGAAGCCTATGGATATATTGCTCAAATGGCTCTCTATGCAGAATTAGAAAGACAGGAAGCAGGACGTAGTGAATGGTTAGAGCCTTTGATTGTGGCCATATCAAAAGAAGATCCACCAGATAAAGCAGTTATCAATATTGATGAGTCAAGGATGGAAATTGAGTTAGAAGATATAGAAAAAAACATGGAGCGGATCGTTCAGGTTAAGCATGGCGGAGAAAGACCGAGAAGATGTGAAAAGTGTAAGTTTTGTCGTTCTACAAATCGTCTAAACCGCATCATCCATTTTTCCGAACTGGTGAACAGCTAGTGAGGGAGAAGCTAATCATTAAAGTTCCTATTCCGTTTGTATACCTGTCTTTATCTAAATCAAGTCATAATCAAGCTGCGCTATTTAGAGCGTATGTAAAGGGTTATATCCAAAGAAATGAGCCAGGTCTTACTTTTATTAGGATCAGTGGAATGTACGCTCTATGTGAGATTAAAAGGTCTTAACTGACGGTGTTGGAGAGGAGGAAGTTATTTGTCTACTGGATGGGTAAAGCTGCACCGAAAAATATTAGAACACGAATTATGGAATGACGTGACTACTTTTAGACTGTTCACTTTATTAGTTATGAGAGCAAGTCATCAAGATGGCTTCAAAATGAATGGAGTTGTATTAAATAAGGGCCAGTACATAAGATCGTACTCAAAACTATGTGAGGACCTCGCTTATAAAGAAGGAAGAGGGCTAAAAAAGCTGTCTAAAAGTACAATTATGCGTTCAATTAAGAAACTTGTTACGAACAACATCATTACTGTTAGCGAAACGGAACTAGGAACACTGTTCACCATTGTGAAATACGAGTCATATCAAGAGTTTTCGAGTGATCACGAAACAGAACCCAGAACGGAAGAAGAACCTATCGCAGAACGAAGACGGAACGAAAGCGGTACGAAGTCGGAACTATATCAAGAATTAAAGAATTTAAGAATTAAAGAAGAAGAGGAAGAAGAAAAGAGAGCCTCAGTAGAAAATGATTTAACTCCTTTCCAGCAGATCGAAGAAAAGTACTTATCGCGAAAAGGTGGGTTGATGTTAACACCAAAAGATTCAGCTGCCATTGAAAGGATTCTCAAGGAGCGAATTCCACTTGAAGCCATATTGAATTGGATCGATGAGGTATTTGATCAATATCAACCAAAGCATAGAGCAGACAGTATTAAATCATTTGCATACCTGGAATCAGCGATTCTTGATCGTTGGCATGCACAGCAGCACCAACCTCAGTCTCTTAAAAACAATGTTTCTGAATTTAAACCAAAGCAGCATAGGCAAAGTAATTTAGACGCACTAGCTCAATACGCAAAAGAAAATGGGATTAAATTTGGAGGAGGTTGATGAACATGGATCAAGAGCAAGCAATGTCTATCCTAACAAGGATTGCAGCTGCCTATCCAAGGTTTGAACTCACTACAGACGCGATCGGAAAAGAAAGAATTAAACTTTGGCTTGATCACCTAAAGGATCAACCCTATGAACAGGTATTGAAAAAGATCGACCAGCACATTGCTGAAAAGAGATTCCCACCTGCTATCGCAGAGATCAAAATCAAACAACCAGAACAAAATGAATTCTTAGCGAAACAGAAAGTGTGGGAACAAAATGCAAAATTTGCGAAACGTAGAGGCTGAACAGTTTTTATTAGGTTGTATCATCCTTGAGGGTGATCTGATTAAGGAAACGGCACTAGAGCCCAAACATTTTGCTGAAGAACGGCATAAGCGGATTTTCGAAGCGATGAGGGAAGTGGACAAGCTAGGTAAGCCTGTTGAATTGGCCAATATCGCTGCAGCTATGGGAGACCTTTTAAATTCAATTGGAGGCTTTGAATACTTAACCAATCTTGCAAGTACTGTTCCCTCAAAACATGCTTTCGAGACCTATGAAACATTAATTTACGAGGCTTTTAGACTCAGAGATTTACAAAGTGCTGCTTTAGCTTTTGCTAATGCCCCATGCGATGAGGGGATCACTGAGCTTTATCAAAAGACCATTGAAGTGCAAGAAGTTGGGGTTAAAGCTACTCGGACGAAAATGGATGTTTTGACGGAGAT
>Ga0058696_1001142_pt1 | contig 10470 bp, 12 predicted proteins | sample AgamicMgSfrz_FD_55077 | JGI IMG/M metagenome (GOLD analysis project Ga0058696, IMG submission 55077) | Agave microbial communities from Guanajuato, Mexico - Mg.Sf.rz | ecosystem: Host-associated > Plants > Phyllosphere > Phylloplane/Leaf | place: Guanajuato, Mexico | collected 2012-05-30 | reverse complement strand
CTCTTATCTGTGGTTATCGGCATTATGGCAGCTAGTGCTATGCATATCATTGCGGATAACATAAGTACAAAAAGAAAAAGACTTGCTACTAAAAGAAAAAAAAGAAGAAAAAAGAAATAACGACTAAGCACTCTTTGTCATCACTTATTCGTGTAGCTAAAGGGTGTTTTTCTATTGTCGTAACAATTAGTGAACAAGGCTTTGTAAATATAAAAAACCGCATTTTAGGAGTTATTTTCTTTATTTTAAAGAATTGCGTCAATGAGTTACTTGTTCAATAAATCTAGAAAACTACATTATTTTAATAACATAGCATTTCAGACTAACTTTTTATGCTAATTTTATGGTAAAATCTACATATGTCTGTTTGCTTCGAGAAAATTAGAAAAGGAGAAAATTAAATGAAAAAAAGGGGCTTGTTAGCTTTAGGAATTGGCTTAACTCTTATTTTTGCGGGATGTGAATCAAAAACCTCGTCTTCTACAATAAACGAGACAAATGAGAAAGTAACACAGGGAGACATGCAGTCTTCTGAAAAAGAAGCGTTACAAACAGTAAAAAATTATTATTATCATATTCAGGAAAATGATGTAGAAGCAGTAAAGCAAGACTCTACATATTTAAAACATGGAGTGGAAGCTGAAGGAGAAAAGCTAGAAGACACTATGGCTTATTTAAATAATCATAGTATTAAAGAGAAATCTAAGTTATTTGTTATATCTAATAGAGATTTAACAAATCAGCAATTGCGCATTTTAGAAACAGAAAAAAAAGCATCAAAGTCAGATGTAAAGTATATCTTGTCTTTATATAATAGCGTTTCAGATGACAATTTTAACATTCTTTTTATTTTAGCAAAGCACGAAAAGAAATATTACATAGAAGAAGCTAATTTCTTTGTACCGGAAGATTATGATAGTTTCTTCACTCCTGACTCCATTAAAAACTTTAAAAAATATGACCATCAACTATAACTAACATTTTTAGCAAGTTTAATGTTTTCTCGAAAAATGGTGGTAAAATCTATGAAAGTTGCAAGAAATAATGCACTTTAAAACTCAAACAAAGGATGATTAAAATTGAAAAAAACATTATTAGCAGCAGTAGGTATTAGCACAACACTTCTTTTTACAGGATGCAGTTCAGAAACATCAAGTACATCAAAATCAGAGGCGGTGGAAACTTCTAAACCAGTAACTAAAGATGGTGCCAAAGCAAGTGTAGAAGAGTTTTTCACTCATGTAGAAAATGAAGATGTAAAAGCATTAAAAAAAGATTTAAAATATAATACGTGGGGTATGTCAGAAGACGAGGATAGACTAAACGATATTATCGCTACACTAAATAGCCGAGGAATACCAAATAACTCACAGGTATTCCGTATCTATAACAGAGATATGAAAGAAGAAGAACGTAAAGGATGGGAAGAAGAACAAGAAGCAACAAAGAATGAAACTACAATGGCGATATCTGTATACAGAGGGCAATCAACTGAAGACTTAAATATGATGTTTGCTTTGGAGAAAATCCATGGTAAATTTAGAATTAAAGCTATGATGATGGCTGATGAAAACGAAAGCATTGCTAATTATCTTACATCTGAAGCAATGGAGAAATACAATATACAATAAATAATAATGGAGCGGAACTTCCGCTTCTTTTTTACACAAAATTAGATGTATGATTAAGGAGGAACTATGAAGAAAATTCTACCGCTAGCTGTTATTACCGGTTTATCTTTTAGTTTGTTTGGGTGTGAACCTGATGCGCCTAATGCTAATGCTATTCAAAGTCACATGAAGCCTGCTATTAAAAACACAGATTTAGCAGAGTATGTACCTGAGCTAGATAAAGATGTTACCTTTTTAGTAGCAAAAGACAAGAAAGCTGACGAATATCGCATTAATATTGACATAAAGGGTGATTCGAATTTCTCATCGTTAGACCTTAGTGAAAAATTTAATGTTTTAGCCAGCAGCACAGACTCAATTGCTAACTCCAAGTATTTTCCTAGGTGTGAAGAGAACACATGTACATATGGGGAATTAACTGTAAAGACAAGCGATGGTGAAAAGTTAAAGATGAATATTAACAATAAGTATAATGAGCCAGTTCTTTATGCGAACGGCACATCATATAAAGAATCAGACTTTTTCAGCACTGGTGAAAATAGTGAAGAATCAAACCCAAGTGTAGATGCATTCACTAGTACATCTTCGAACACCTTTCCAGCTTACATAAATGATGACGAAGTATTTCAATACATTTATTCATTGTATGATGACTTTCTATCAAAAGATGAAGAGTCTTCACCTGAAGATTATGTGCCACAGGTTACAAAAGCTGTAGCCAAAAAGTTTGGTATTAGTGAACAGGAGGCGCTAGATATTTACGTAAGCAAATCCTATATTTCTGCTCAGTAATACGTAAGTGTAAAAAATATTAGAGAAACCTAAAATTTTTGTTTTCAATTACCTTATGAATATGCTACAATGTACTTCTGTTGTATAAACGTAAGAACCTAATTTAACCCTCATAAGAAATGGAGAGCTCCGTCAATGGCTCTCCATTTCTTTATATAAACTTCTTTTAACCTATATGCTCTGGTAGCAAGGATACTACATAAAAGCAAAAGACGAATAAAAAGCCAACAAAACTGTACAATAAATTTTCTTTCCCCTTATTTTTTACATCTTGGTCTTTTCCACTAATTTTAGTCAATGAACTTACCAAAAGATAAACACTTGCTACTAACACTATAATTAGTCCCGTAGACAATACAGCATCATATCCAACCATCGTTATCACCCTTACTCGAATTTCACCCAAGAGGAGGTGTTTCCTTTAATATTCTTGCAACTAAGTAAAGTTAAATGTTAAATTTATTTAGTTCATTAAAAGGAGTGTATTCATTGAGTTATAAAGACCTTATTAACGACTATAAATTTGTTGTTTTAGACTCTAATCTGCATCCCTACGAAAATATTAATGGTCTTCATATTCGTACCGAGCTCCATGAAGAGTACAACCAGTCGACATTAGAGGAGAAACTTCTTTTACTTAATGCTGATGTAGAGGTTTTAAATCAGGTGAATGAAGTTTACAAACGTACGTCAAAGGTATATATTTTTAAAAATACCACTAAATCAACAAAGCAGTGGTGGTGGCACTTTGAAAAGATTGTTAGAGGGGAGTTGCTAGTTGAGTTTAATATTCAAACAAAAATCATAGTAAAGAATGACATTTTGAAGTAAGTTTTAAAGTTTTAAAATAAAAAAACCGCTTTTAATTTGAAAGCGGTTAGGTTCAATATTTTATTTTTTACTTTCCTCTTTAAAGAGTTCAATATTGTGATAAACACTTGATGTAGAAGAATATATAGGGAAATTGTTTTCTAATATAATCTCTACTTTGTCTTCTGTTACATAGGAAACACTCTTAGCTCCAGGTACAAAAGGCAAAATATCTCTTTTGTATTTATCATTAAGGTAATTTACGTATTCCTTTTCCCATGCATTAATTAGTTGCGCATCAGTAAAAAGTTCCATAAATCCTATTTCAATTAAAGTGTTCTTTATATCATCTATTCCAAAAGCTTCTTCACCAATTGAATTCCACTCAAAACCATCTAAATAAGTACAATCATAATTTGAAACATTACTATCAAGCATAGATGAATCATCTTGAGAGTCAAATCGGTCATTTATAAAAATATCTAGAGTGAAATCTCTTTTTCTCACTTCATAGTTTTTTCCCATTATAGCAGCAAGTGAGATTTGAATAACAACAATATCTAGATGACCGTATTTACCAAATAATTTATTGATTTTTGCTTCTTTCAAGTTTAATTCTTCTACAGAATCTTTGTCCTCAAGGTTCATTAATAGTTGAAACTTATTTAATTGGTCTGATAATTCCTCAAAAATTTCTCTTGGTGCGGGTACTAATGTCATGTGTAAAACTCCTTTAATTTTTTTTAGATTTTACCACGTTCTAATTTTAAGTGTGAAAAAAGTTTGTTTTTCTTTTTAGCTAGATTCCTTACTCTGGATTTGGTATAATAACGCAGTTACAGAAAAAATAGGCATGCAATCTATTTAATAAACCTTTACATTTACTTGTATCAGGTCTTTATTTTCATGTTTTCATCAACAGAGACAATATGTTGCTTGCAAATACGCATTAATTTGCAGAATTTATAACCAAACTTAAAAAATAAATATGTAATACATATAACGGAGGAACATATGAACAAAAAGGTTAGTGCAGCAGTTATTACAGGAGCAGCCTTGCTAATGTTGACTGCTTGTGATTTAGAAACACAGAGTAAGCTCCCTTTTGGAGAAAAAATTATTCAAAATGCAGCGGAAAAAGACCCATTTTATAACCAACCAGAAATACTTTCAGCAAAAGAGAGTGAAAAACAAGCTAAAAAAGCTCTCCAGTCACTATACAGCAAGATGGATAATTCAGATACAGTTGCTGTTGAAACCTCTTTAAACTACTACATTGGAGATTCTAAACATCCAAATGCAGATGAACCAATTGCTTATGAAGATTTTATGCAGAAATATAGACACTTTAATATGCACTCTAATACAGAAATAAGCGTAATCCCTAAAAAGGAATGGTCAGCAGAAGCATTAAACCAATATGGTAAACCCGGAGATAATAACATTCTTTTGTTCTCTAAATACACAGGGAAAGAAGATGAGGAACTAAGCCGTTTGGTCGTTATGACACGAGCTGGAGACGGAAAGTTCTACTTACGTGAAATGATTAATTTGCACGATAAGGATAAGGATAGTCGCTTAACAAGCAAGCTGCTAAATAAGTACAAATATATGTAAAATACAAAAGTAGTGAATGAAACAGTTATACATCGTATACGTTTAAGTTTCTCTCTTACTGAATATTTGACTTTCTGGATTTCTCAGCTATTATTCAACTCGGAGGTGAGCTGTTTGATTGATTTAGCTAGAATGTTTTCCAAAGGTGTTGAAATCTCTGTTGAGTTGCAGAAAGAAGTCTATTCACAAGGGGAATGTGTTGAAGGAAAAGTCTTTATAAAAGCGGGTCCCAAATCTATTTGCCATGTTACACAGATTGTTATAACGCTTTTTGCAGGTGATTGGATTGAAAGGGGACACAATAAAACCTTTTCAGAAACAAGCAAAGAATACAAAGTGAATAGAAAAATACGTCCAAAAGAAACTACCGAAATTCCTTTTTCTTTCTTTATACCTAACAAGCAACCTATAACTACAGGTGTCACAAAGGATAAAATGCTAAGCGAGGGACCATACATAGGAATATATAATGTATTAATAGCCTCTGCTACCATTAAAGGCGGGTTAGATGTAGAAACAGAAGGTGGATACTTTATTCAGGTTACCTAAACACAACATAAGGATGAAAGGGTGCTAATTGTATATTAATTAGTACTCTTTTGTTTTGTGGAATTAACAAGTTTGATAATCAGAATGGTTATGACTAAGTTTTTGTCTCTTGACGACCACATATACATCCCTGAATTTTCTAATCCTGGTATAATAAAAGAAAATGGAGGATAAAAAATGACATTATCTAAAAAGAACATTTTTAAGCTAGTGCAAAACAATGAGATTAATAAGGTGAGAAAGTTAATTGAAGATGGTTTGGATGTAAACCTAGTAAAGAACAAATCAAATGACCATACCAATTTGCTTAATGTAGCAGTTAAATATGCTTCATTAGAAATGGTGAAATTACTAGTAGAAAATGGTTCAAAAACGCTATTTGCAGAAGATTTAATAGACATAGCATTTAGACGTGATAACGAAGCCATTAAAGTTTTATCTTATTATTTTCCTTTATTACAAGAATGGACATATGAGTATTGTTGCAATAAGTATGAACGTCAAAGTATGAGCGAAGAAACTATTCAATTCATACACGATGTTATTTACTTTGATACAAATCTGCCATTTGCAGATATTATTCAATCAATTCGAGCACAGAAGGGTCTAGGGTTTAGGCAGGACATTTTAAATAAGTATGTTCAATTCTCTTTTTTAGCACTAGAGAATGCAGGTCATTCTTATGGAATTACAAAGTATCTGCTTGAATTAGGGATAAGAACTTCAATTCTATTAAATCCATTAACTTCAGCGGCAACAGCTGGTAATGTTGATAGCATTAAAATACTTCTAGAGTACGGCGCTGATATTAATCAAGCGTGTACAAGAGATGGCTATCCATTAGAAGCAGCTGTAGTTGCCAATCAATATGAAGCAACCAAATATCTTCTTGAAAATGGAGCAAATGTTAATTGTAGGTTTAAGCAATTATTATTAAAAGCAGCTATATTAAACGTTCAATCAGCAAAGCACGTAAGCGATAGTAAGTTTATTGCAGAAAGAGAGAAAGAGAATGAGAAAGCTAAAAACATCATTTCTCTACTATTGAAGTACAATAGCCCAATAGATGAAGTTGAAGGAGATAAATTTGTTTCAGCATTAAGTAGTGTTTCGAGTTATGAGGTAATGAAAATGTTTGAACCCTACGTTAATAAAATGTCTGACCAATCTAGTGAGATTTACCACGATAACATATTTCAATTGTTGTTAAAGGGATAATTTTTAAGAATATACATGCTATGTGCATAATAAAAGGAGAACTACATATGAGCGAACTATACATGGAATATAAAAAAAACGACCAACTATATAAATTAGACACTTATAGTGATTTAATTAAAATTACTCGTAATAATAAAGTTATACACATTCAATTTAAACAAATGACAACACATGATGATTTAGTCGAGATGGGCTTTAAAAATCTTAATGATATCATTGGGAACTTTTCCGAGTACATTGACTTTTGCGAAGAGAGCCAGTTCGGTAATCAAATTTCGTTTGAGGACGATGAATGGAGTAAGCATACTAAAATCTATGCGAAAATTGTATATAAAGACAAAGAGGGTAATTATTTTGGAATAAGACGACATGTAGAATCTGTCCCAGGTAGCATGGCTAATTCGCGAACAAAAAAAGCGTTAGCTGAATACTCATCGTTTATATACGGACCAAATACTGACGATGACAAAGATTCTGAGGATTCTAAGCCAACTGAACAGCCAAAGCAAATGACTCACCAAGAGCTACTCGAATATTTAAATTCGATTAAAAGAAGAGATGCTAAAACAAAAATGTATTCCTAAAAAAACTCCATTAAGGTGATTATGATGAAATTATTTTGTTATTTGGGCATCCATTTATATAAAACTGTTTTTATTCCCTATTTAGACCAACCGTTTTTAACGAAACGTGTTGAAGACGAGCTATGTGGTGAAGAAGGTAGATATGCGATTAGATGTAGATGTTGTAACAAAGAGAAACAATGGACATTTCAATAAAGAAAAGCTGCTTTAGTATTATACATAATACTAAAGCAGCTTTTTTATTATGGATTACTTAGTTTTAAACTTACTTATCATTTCTTCTAGTTTTTTAGATGTTTCACTTAAGTTATGGGCTACTTCAACAATTTGATGAATGTCTTCATCGGTTTGTCGTACTCCATTTGCAATTTCAGTAGCAGACTTTGATGAATCCTCAGAAATTTTTATGAAAGGAGTAAGTGAACTCATAATTTCTACGCTGCGGACCGACATGTTTTCCACGACTTGCGAAACTCCTGAGATTTGTTCAGCGACTGATTCAACAGCGGTATTAATTTCATCAAATGTCACACCAGCATCTTTTACTGCAACAATACCTTCCTTTACTTTAAGTACACCATCAGTTACTTCTTTAACTGCATTTTGTGTCTCAATTTGAATCTCTTCAACCATTACACTTATTTTTCCAGCAGCTGTATTAGTTTGTTCCGCTAGCTTTCGAACTTCATCGGCTACAACAGAGAATCCTTTTCCAGCTTCGCCAGCACGAGAAGCTTCAATTGCCGCATTAAGTGCAAGCAAGTTTGTTTTATCTGAGATTTCACTAATAGCATGAGTAATTTCGTTTATTTGACTTGTTTTGTTATCTAACTTACCAATTACATCAGCCGTATGTGTAACAATTTTACTTAGGTAGTTTATCTTTTCAACAGCACTATCTACAACTTCTTTTCCTTTTTGTGACATAGCCGAAGATTCTTGAGAGGAAGCGGCTACTTCTTCACTGTTTGCAGCGACTGTTTGAATTTCCGCTGTTAGGTTATTAATCATATTAACCATCATATGGACACCTTTAAGTTGTTCATTAGTGGTGTATGAAATAGTCCCTACTTCATTCGTAATGAGATTGCTTACCTTTTCTGTATTTACAGCACTGTTATTTAATGTGTTTGTAGTTGTTTTAACTAAGTGTGCACTTTCATTTAACTGCTCTACCATTTTACGTAGATTTGCAACAGTTACGTTAAAGTTTTGGGATAAAGAAGCAATTTCGTCTTTTCCGCTAATTTCTACTTCATGATGCAATTCACCCTTAGCAACACGGGATACAAAACTGTTTAATTTAGTAATAGGCTTAGTTATACTGCTGCCAATTGCGTATGTAATAATAAGACCAATGACTAAAATAATAGCAGAGATAGTGAGTAGGGTTTTGAATAAAGAAATAACAGGTGCATTTATTTCACTAACTGGTGTAACGGTAAAGATACCCCAACCTGACTCTGTTGGTGAATAGGTTGCTATCTTCTTCACACCGTCTTCTGTATATTCCACCTTACCTGAATGACCTTTTTTGACTTCCTCAAACATTTTTACAAGGTTAGGATTGTTTACGTCATACACAGTTTTATTCATAATTAAGTCCTTGTTTGGATGGTATAAGAAGCGACCTTGACCATCTACGAGTGTTGCAAAACCTGTTTCTCCGAATTTTGCATTAATAACCTTCTCTAATGCCTTTTGAAACTCAATACATCCGCCTAAGAAACCGTGTGCTTCTCCCTTTGAGTTAAAGAGGGGAGCAACCGCTACTACGCATGGCTTTCCTGTGGATTTTGAGATAATAGGGTCAGAGACAATTGCTTTCTTCTTTGTCATTACTTGTTTTACATAGGATAAATCAGATGCATCAATTACTTTTCCATTATGGATGTAAACGTGTTTTCCATCTTTGTCAAATGTGTAAGACATCAATAGATACTCAGGAAACTTCTTCATTAGCTCGTTCATATGCTTCATAAATATTGCATGGTTTCCAAAGTATTTATTATCAATAGCCGTTACAGATTCAAAAATACTTGCTTGTTTTTGTAAGAATACATCTAGTTCTAGTGAAGCTTCCCTAGATTTTAAATAGTACTCATCTTTTAACTGTTCCTTTAGTGTATTTGAGCCATGTAGATAGCTTATAACTGATACAGCTACCATTGATAAGGAAAGTAGTAATGAGACAAATAAAATTAACTTTGTTTTTAATGAGCGCATTAACATTTCACCGTATTCCTGAAAAATAAATCTAAACAAAAAACGGAATATAATTTCCTTTTTAAATAACGGCACACAATTAAAAATATGAATCTTTATTGTCAGAAAAAAAAGACATTTCGATTTTCGAAATAAAAAGGATTATTAACTATATAGTGTTGTGGATAAGAGTATGTGAAAGAAGTTCTTCTTTATATAAACAAATTTGGGTTTTTTTCCTCATTCTCCGGAATTCTGATATTATCGGCAAAAATACAGAACAAAAGGAGACACATAAACATGTACAGAGAACTTAATTTAACGGATTTAAGACTTTTAAAAGAAAGTTTGAGCAAATATATTGCTGATACCAATAATGGAATATATCATGACGTTGATTTTAACCCTGGTTACAAAACACTCAAGGCAATTCCTAATATGAATTTTCTTGAACGTATACAATATGTAAGCTTACGTTTTAACATGAAAGGAAATGGTTCAGGCGCAGTGTTAATTGATTTAAAAAACCAAATTCACTATAAAGAGTGCTTGCAAGAAGACTTTTTAACTGCCATGAAGCTACTTTTACGATAAGGTTCTTCATTAAAAAATATCTAATAGTATCTGTGTTTATTTAAAACAGCAAAAGACATTCCAAATATAAAACCCCATATTTCTTATAAAGATGGGGTTTTTATGCTTTCTTTTTAACAGGGAAATTGTAAATATACTCTTCAGTAAATGCTCTCTTTCTTTATATGCACAGCAAGGGAGGCAGAGTTAATACTAGAGGTATCTTTCGGGATTAAATCCTAGTGTTTCTTTTATTTTTTCTAATGACCATCCTAATTCAACAAGTTCTTTTATAATACGCTTTCTTTCTTCATAACGACCCCGCAAAAAACCTCTTTCACATATTTCTTCCTCTTCCTTTTGAATTAGGTATTGTTCATATTCTTCTTTTAGTTCTGGGTGTGATTCAATATATTCCATACAAATAATATATTTTTTTAATTCTTCCCTCATTTACGTAATCCTCGCTTTCCATTTTCATGTTAAGA
>Ga0058696_1001140_pt1 | contig 10473 bp, 8 predicted proteins | sample AgamicMgSfrz_FD_55077 | JGI IMG/M metagenome (GOLD analysis project Ga0058696, IMG submission 55077) | Agave microbial communities from Guanajuato, Mexico - Mg.Sf.rz | ecosystem: Host-associated > Plants > Phyllosphere > Phylloplane/Leaf | place: Guanajuato, Mexico | collected 2012-05-30 | reverse complement strand
AAGCAGGTGATACTGTAGTCTAACCGCCTGTGTTGATAACAAACATTCATTATAGAACATTGGCATCCATAAGGAAAGCAGTCCAAGTGTCCAAGGAGGATATACGTGGTGAATCTTACCCCTGACGAATATGTAAATCAATTATTTCAAGAAGATGATCTGTTATTAAAGGTGAAAGAGGCCATCCGTTCAAACAATATGCCGGAAGTTTCGGTTGCACCGGCTTATGGTCGTTTGCTCACGTTTCTCGCCAAAACATCACGGGCAGAGGCCGTGCTCGAAATCGGCGTGCTGGGCGGTTACAGCGGAATTTGTCTTGCCCGCGGTTTGGGGGAAAGCGGAACCCTCACTTCATTAGAGTTGAAAGAGGAATATGCGGCGATGGCCCGTGCTCATCTGGAGGAAGGCGGCTTCGGCGAAAAGGTAGAGTATCGCATTGGCCCGGCTGCAGACAGCCTGAAGCAATTGGAACAGGAAGGTCGCACATTCGATTTCTTCTTTATTGACGCAGATAAGGAGAATTATCCGGTATATCTCGATTATGCCATTAAGCTGGCCCGGCCGGGTGCTGTCATTGTAGGCGATAATTGTTTCCTGCGTGGTCGTACGCTGAATCCGGACAAGCAGGGTCCGGCTGTCCTTGCTGTTCGAAGGTTCAATGAACAGATGGCGAGTGATCCACGCCTTGTTACAACGATGCTGCCGGATTATGATGGCTTGGCATTGGCGTGGGTGAAATAAGTAAACAAAAGAGTTAAAACATGTTGGACTAAAAAGAGATGAACTTCATCCCTGATCGCTAATGGGCCGAAGTTCATCTCTTTTTTTGTAATTTTTTAATTAAGTTAAGTGTATAAGGGCTATTAAACTTCAGGTGTACCGTAAGTTTCAAACCATTTTTTGATCGTTTCAAAATCATCACTGAACGACAGGCCAAGCATGAGCAAAATTCGTGCTTGTTGAGGGCTGAGGTTGTCCCCGGCAATNACGCCGTCTCCGCCGCCATATACGCTTCCCGAACCTGTGCGGGTAGTAGTTACGAAAATGACTCCCTCTTGGGTGGCTTTTGTGCGGGCTTGTCCCATTGCTCTGGAGATGCCACCTGCTCCGGTACCTGAAGTTACGATCCCTTTGGCTCCGCCGCGTACGAAACCTTCAATCGCTTCCCCGCCAGCTTCCTGATAGGAGATTGCAATTTCGACTTTCGCCAGATCAGCCTTCGTAATTTGGCTCAAATCAAATGCCGGCTTGGCCGTGCCTTCAGGTTTGAGTGCACGTGCAGGAGCGCGATAGATTCGAATGTTCTCTTCATCGATGTAACCAACAGCACCAAGCATTGGGGTCTCAAATGTATCAGTCCGATAGTCATTCGTTTTGGTTACACCACGTGCAAGCTGAATCGTATCGTTCAGCATCAATACCGTTCCAAACGAAGTGGTGCGTCCGCTTCCCGCAAGTTTGATGGCATTGTACAGATTCGCCTGGGCATCTGAACCGATAACAGTCCATGGTCGCATGGAGCCTGTAATGACGACGGGTTTATCGCTCTGAACCGTCATGTCAAGGAAATAAGCAATTTCCTCCATGGTATCCGTGCCTGTAGTAACCACGACACTGTCATACTGAGCAAGTGCCTTATCTACGGTTAGAGATAAATCGTATAGATCTGCCATGGTATATGAGCCTGAACCTGAGTTTCCGAATTGAAGTGTGCTAACATCTGCAATCTTCTGTTTGTCGGGTAACGCATCAACCATTTCCTCAATCGGGAGCGTGCCCGCCCTGTAATTCTGGAAGCTGGTCGCATCCTCGGATTGACCTGCTATCGTTCCGCCTGTCCCGATCACAAGCACATTAGGCAAAGCGGATTGCTTCGAGGCCTGAGGCACGGCAGGAATGGATGTATTCCGGGCAGGTGTACTAGACGAAGAGCTTTGTACTGCACTTGTCGTTCCACTCACTTCTACCGTAGCGGCTTGAGCCGCATAGGTTCCGATTGGGGATAAAGAGATGGTCAGAGCGGTTAAAGCGGCGGTACTCCATACAGCCCAGGGACGAAGATTTGAATGTTTGCTCATAATTAGCACTCTCCTTCAAGTTAGTAACGTGTGATGTTTGTTCAGAAGAATATGTAAATGAATTGAGATGATTGTATTTCATGTTAACTAATATGACAATAGAAGAAAATAAGAGGTTTTATAGTTTAATCGGTAGGAATATAGAGTAAATAGATTATTTATGAGGTTAAATGAATAAATATAAACTGCTGAAAAGTGGAAATGAGTCGGGGAATAAATTTTAGTAGGTATTACGTGTTATTAAAATTAACATGTAAGTCTTTGAGCCTGCTTGAAAATGAAGTTTGTGGGATTGAAAGGGTACTCCCTAGGAAATGAGGCTCAATTATTGCCAAATATTTGTATGACCAGACCGTAGAGTCTATAATATACGGTGTTTCATATATGTAAATAAGTATATATTATCGATTGGAGGAAAAACGATGAACCGAGCACCCAGAAAGTATGCTAATTACATTCCGATCCGGGAACTGGAAGCAGCAGAGCAACAGTTATCTCCCTTCCAGGTGTACGCTGAACTTCGTGCGAATACTCCAGTCCGATACGATGAGCATCGTGAATGCTGGGATATCTTTCGTTATGAAGATGTACAGTATGTATTGAAAAATCCAAAGCTGTTCTCATCAGCGCGTGATCGTGCGAATACCAGCATGCTCACGACAGACCCGCCCAAACACAAGCAGTTGAGGGATCTGGTTAATCAGGCGTTCACGCCCAGAGCCATTGAGGCGCTGGCTCCACGCATCCAGGAAATTGCCGATGAGTTGATTACTCCCCGTCTTCTGCAGGGTCAAATGAATCTGGTCGATGATCTGGCGACCCCGCTGCCTGTCATCGTGATTGCAGAACTCCTTGGAGTCCCCGCAGAAGATCGGCAGAAGTTTAAGGACTGGTCTGACGCCTTGGTTAAGGGAGCGCGCGATGACAGTGATGAAGCTTTCCAGGAACTGATGGAAGAGAAAAAGCGAAATCAACAGGAACTGGCCATCTATTTCACGGCTATTATGGAAGAACGCAGGCAACAACCGCAGGATGATCTAATCTCTTTGCTGCTCGCAGCAGAGATCGAAGGGAAGAAGCTGAGCGAGGAGGAATTGGTCGGTTTCTGCATTTTGTTGCTTGCTGCCGGCAATGAAACGACGACCAATCTGATCACCAATGCGGTACGGATTCTTGCAGAACAACCCGAGCTGCAGCAGCGGCTGCGTGAACATCCTGAGCACATGGCTTCAGCTGTTGAGGAAACGCTGCGTTATTACCCGCCGATTGTTGCGATTGGACGCGTAGCCAAAGAAACGGTCGAATTGAACGGGCAGACCATACAGGAGGGGGCTCAGGTTATTTCATGGGTAGGTTCGGCCAATCGGGATAGCGATGTGTTCGGCAATGCAGAACAATTTGTAGAGGATCGCAAACCGAACCGGCATATGGGGTTTGGTTTTGGCATTCACTTCTGTCTGGGGGCCCCGCTTGCCCGACTGGAGGCGAGGGTTGTGCTCCATACCATGCTGCAGCAGATGCAGGGTATCCGGCTTGTTCCAGGAACGACACTGCAGCCGATTCAAAGTGCTTTCGTATTTGGTGTGAAGGAGTATCCCATCCAATTCGAAAGCCTTGTGCAGCCTTAAAAAAAGATGGCAAAAAAAGCCGCATTCGTTGTCCGGTGGGGCAATGAATGCGGCTTTTTTGATCCGTTCCATGTGAAGGTTGGTCCGATCAGGATTCCCTAATGAGAGCAGGCTTTTTGTATAGTTTGAATCGGACCCATACCATATTGATTAATAGCAGCCCGCCAGAGACGATAAACAATCCCTCGATGCCGATGAATCCTGCCATAAAACCTCCGATTACGGCCCCAAGCATATTCCCGAGAGCGAGCGTGCTGGTATTGAAGCTGAAGGCACGGCTAACCATGCCATCCGGGGTGTAGGCTCGAATCAGGGCGTTAACGCTGGGCAGCAGACCGCCCATGAACACACCCATGGCAAAACGCACTAAAATGAGCTGCCATACCGATTGTACGAAGGCTTGTGGTATTAACAGGAGCCCTGTTCCTATAAGAGAGAAGGTCAGAACCTTATGTGCACCAATACGGTCACTGAGCTTGCCCAGAATTGGAGACATGGCCATGTTGGATAGTCCGGTGACGGCACCGACAAGACCAGCCCAGAATGCCACGTTTACATCCGATGCATGCAGTTTTTGTACATACAGCGGCAAGAGTGACATGGGACTAATCATCGCGAACTGCAGCAGGAATGTTACAGCAAACAATGCTGGCAGCTGTGGGGACTTGTTCAATTCCTTCAGCCCGGACAATACGGATTGTTCCGGTAGTTTAGCGGCTTCCTTGCGGTCGAATTTTTCTCTCACCAGGAACATGGCCAGCAGTGATGCAGCAAAGATCAGACCGCCTGTAATGTAGAAAATGGGCCGGAAGCCTACGGCATCCGCAAGCAAACCACCGATCAGTGGACCGAGAATCGTTCCGGCTACCTGTCCGGACTGGCTGATCCCCATGGCGAAACCCATGCGATCCTTGGGGGTTGTTCCCGAGATCAGGGAAACGGCTGCCGGATTGAAACCGGAGATTGTGCCGTTGAGCAAACGCAGTAAAAGCAGCTGCCATGGATTTTGCGCAAATCCCATTAGTGCGATTACAATCGCCATCCCGAATCCGGAGCGCAGCAGCATAATTTTACGTCCGTACTTATCGGACAGTTTGCCCCACAAAGGTTGGAACAAAAATGAAGTGAGGAAATTGGCAGCAAATATAAATCCCGCCCATATGCCAATCTCGTGCTCACCGACGACGCCTAAATCCTTGGCAAGGTATAGGGATAAAAAAGGCGTAATCATGGTCATGCCCGAATTGACCAGAAACTGTCCAAACCAAAGCACGATGAGGTTCACTTTCCAAGTTTTCAAAGTGCTTTCACTTCCTTTCCGTAATTCGTGAAAAAAACGCCATTCTTTCATTATACCATAATTGGCATATGGATGAGGGGATGTAAGGAATGTCATAGTATTGTCATCGGAACAGATCGGCACGTGGTTGTTACAGCTCTTCAAAAAGGGCATAATGAGAGTTATGAGTCCAAAAACTATTGGAGGCTTCTTACATGAGCTATAATGATCGTTTGATTCGAGCCAGCTTCAAGCAACAAGTGGACCGTGTTCCTGTGTGGTACATGCGTCAGGCTGGGCGTTATGATCCTGAATATCGCAAAATTAAGGAAAAGTATTCTTTGCTCGAAATTTGCCGTCAACCTGAGCTAGCAGCTGAAGTTACACTCATGCCGGTACGTAAACTTGGTGTGGATGCGGCTATTTTGTATTCCGATATTATGAATCCGGTTGCTTCTTTGGGCATTGATTTTGATATTGTAAAAAACATTGGTCCTGTCATCGATAACCCTATACGTACAGCGGCAGATGTGGATCGTCTGCGTCCGATTGACGTCGAAGGAGACCTGTCGCATATTCTGGAAACCATTCGGATTTTGGACAAGGAATTGGATGTTCCCCTCATTACATTTGCGGGCGCACCGTTTACAATTGCCAGCTACCTGATCGAGGGTCGCCCTTCAAAGGGCTACATTCGGACCAAAACCATGATGTACAGCGAGCCTGAAGTATGGCACAAGCTCATGCAAAAACTAGGTGATATGGTAATTACATATGTCCGTGCACATATTGCTAATGGAGGCAAGGCTTTTCAGCTGTTCGACAGCTGGGTTGGCGCCCTTTCTCCAAATGATTTCAGAACGTATGTGTTGCCGACGATTACCCGTATCTTTACCGAATTATCGGATTTGAATGTACCGAAAATCTATTTCCCTGGTGTGGCCTCCGGAGAACTGCTTCCGACCCTGACGGATCTGCAAGCCAATGTGATCGGTCTGGACTGGAGAGTTTCCATCACAGAAGGCCGCAAGAGACTGGGTGGCAAATTTGCCGTGCAAGGCAATCTGGATCCCTATGTGCTAACGGCACCGATGGACTTGATCAAGCAGCAGGCAAAAGTCATTATTGATGAAGGCATCAAGGAGCCAGGTTATATTTTCAATCTGGGACATGGCTTGTTCCCGGAAGCTTCTCTTGAAAAACTGAGAGAACTTACGGCATATATCCATGAATATTCTGCAGAAGTTTTGAAGACGGGGGTGACGGTTAGCAATGACTAATACCGTAGGTGTACTGGTGATGTCTTATGGCACACCTGAAAATATGGAAAGTATTGAAGCGTACTACACACATATTCGGAGAGGCCGACCGCCTGAGCCGGAACAACTGAAGGAACTGACGGATCGGTATGAGGCCATCGTTGGGGGCGTTTTCCCACTGCGTGAAAATACGGATAATCAGGTTAAGGCTCTTCAGGAGACGCTGAGCCAAGATGAACGTACGAACGGAGTGGAGTTCCGCTGTTACCAAGGACTAAAACATGCTCATCCATTTATTGAAGATGGTGTGGAACAGATGGCCAAGGATGGAATTCAGACGGCAATTGGTGTCGTGCTTGCTCCTCACTACTCCACGATGAGTGTGGGCAGCTACATTAAGCGTGCTCGTGAGAAAGCAGATGAACTGGGGATTCAAATGTCATTTGTTGAGAGTTACCACCTGCATCCGAAGCTGATTCAGGCTCTTTCCTCCCGTGTCAGTGCCAAGCTGGATGAATTCGAAGAAGCTGGAGCGAAGCGCGGTGATGTACGAGTCCTGTTCAGTGCACACAGCTTGCCGGAGCGAATCGTGGGTCTGGGTGATCCTTATCCGCAGCAATTGCTCGAAACCTCTGAAGTCATCGCATCCCGTGTAGGTATCAGCAACTGGCAGTTTACGTGGCAAAGTGCTGGACGCACGGCTGAACCTTGGCTTGGTCCGGATATTTTGGACACTCTTCAGGAACTGTCCCGCGAACAGGTTGAGGATGTGCTGGTTGCTCCGATTGGATTCGTCTCTGATCATCTTGAAGTACTTTATGATCTGGACATTGAGGCCAAATCGATTGCCAAAGAGATTGACATGCGCCTCATGCGGATTGATTCGCTCAACAGTGATCCTCTCTACATGGAGACGTTAAGTGACGTTATTATTAGCCAGTGGCAGCAAGGGTCGGATGTATAATGGAAGACCGAAAACGTCGTGTTGTTGTCGTTGGCGGAGGTCTGACCGGCCTCAGCGCGGCATTTTATATTCGGAAGCATTACCGGGAAGCTGGGATTGAACCGCAGATTACGCTGATTGAGAAAAGTTCGTCTATGGGTGGCATGATTGAAACACTGCACCGGGATGGATTTGTCATTGAAAAGGGACCCGATTCTTTCTTGGCCCGCAAAACCGCAATGATTGATCTGGCCAAAGAATTGGAAATCGATCATGAACTGGTTAGCCAGAATCCGGAATCGAAAAAAACGTATATTATGCAGCGCGGTAAACTTCATCCGATGCCTGCGGGACTTGTTCTGGGTATACCGACAGAGTTGAAGCCGTTTCTAAAAAGCGGTCTGGTTTCTCCTGCAGGCAAGCTGCGGGCGTTGATGGATTTCGTTATTCCACCACGCCGCACTGCGGAAGATGAATCCCTCGGTTACATGATTGAACGACGTCTCGGTCCGGAGGTGCTGGAAAACCTGACAGAGCCTCTGCTTGCCGGTATTTATGCCGGGGATATGCGCCGTCTGAGTCTTCAGGCGACATTCCCGCAATTCGGTGAAGTGGAACGGGATTATGGTAGTCTGATCCGCGGCATGATGACAGGTCGCAAACCTGCGGAGACACATACAGGAACGAAGAAAAGCGCGTTTTTGAACTTCCGACAAGGGCTGCAAAGTCTTGTTCACGCTCTGGTTCACGATATGCAGGATGTGGATCAACGCCTGAATACGTCTGTTCAATCACTGGATGTTCAGAATGGTGGTCAGACCAGGTACAGTGTGCAGCTCAATAACGGCGAGCGTATCGATGCAGATGATGTAATTATTACAGTCCCAACGTATGTGGCATCCGAACTGCTGCAACCTCATGTGGACACATCTGCGCTGGATGCGATTAATTACGTTTCGGTAGCNAATGTGGTACTTGCCTTTGAGAAAAAGGATATTGAACATGTATTTGATGGTTCAGGCTTCCTGGTTCCACGCAAGGAAGGCCGGAATATCACAGCCTGTACCTGGACATCAACCAAATGGCTGCACACCAGTCCGGATGACAAAGTGCTGCTGCGTTGTTACGTCGGCCGCTCCGGAGACGAACAAAACGTCGAACTTCCTGATGATGCGCTGACAGATCTGGTGCTCAAGGATCTGCGGGAAACCATGGGAGTGGAGGCTGTTCCGATTTTCTCGGAAATTACCCGTCTTCGCAAATCTATGCCGCAGTATCCCGTAGGTCATCTTCAGCATATTGCAGCACTTCGTGAGGAACTTGGCAGCAAGCTGCCAGGCGTTTATATTGCAGGTGCTGGTTATGAAGGAGTTGGATTGCCGGACTGTATCAAACAGGCAAAAGAAATGTCGCTTCAGGCGGTTCAAAAGCTGGCTGTGCACTAATACAGTCAACGTAAGGCTGCCTTTTCCGCAGAATGAATTCATTTTGCGGGAGAGGCAGCTTTTTTCTCATGCGATGAAACATCTGCCTTCATGCAGGTTATTTGTTTTCGAGTGAATTGAGTGATGGAAATCCAGGATATGCCTGATATAATGATAAAGGATTGCTGTAGAAGAAGAGGAGCTGCCTATGTATCCCCCAAGATCGAATCGAAGTAATCAAAAGAAAAAAGAAAAACGTGCACGCAGACGAATCATCTGGATGATTAATCTGTTTCTGATTGCTGCAATCGGAGGGGTAGGCATATATTACGCAGCAGGGGTGCAGAAACAGCAAGCGGAGCAGGGAACAAATGAAGCTGTAGTGAAAGAGCAACAACCTGAGAATCATGAGGATGCCAAAGGTGGGGATCAGNTGGATTCCCCTGAAGCAGAGTCAGATGCAGATCCGGANGTAGAACAAGATTCTTCGGAAGTAAACAGTCNGGAGTCCGGNACAGCTGAAGATGAGANCGTTTCATCCGGCGTTGAAACACCAGGAACAGGCAGTAAGGAGTCTGCAAAGGGATCTGAACAAGGAGCAAAAGGAACGGAAACAGCCAAACCCTCGAATCCAAAGGGCAATGAAAGTTCGGGAGCCAAGACGCCAGTTCCACAGCCTACAGGTTCAGGGAAGAACGTAACCATTAATTTTGTTGGTGATATTCAGTTCTCTGGCAAAGTGGCCGAATTGCTGGATAAAAACGGCTACGATTATCCTTATGCGAAGCTTGGCAGTCTGTTCAAGAATGATGATCTGACCGTAGGCAACCTGGAGACACCCGTCACCCTGGGTGGATCGGCGGCTGAGAACAAATCATATGTTTACAAATCTTCGCCAAAAGCATTGGCAGCGATGGCCGCTGCCGGATTTGACGCTGTAAATCTGGCCAACAATCATATTTTGGATCAGGGTGTTGAAGGGCTTGTGGACACGCTAACCTATCTTCAGGAATATGGTATTGCCCATACTGGAGCGGGGATGAACAGGGATGAGGCTTATGCGCCTGCGTATCTGGAACGGAAGGGCATCAAGATTGCACTGCTTGGCTTCAGCCGGGTAGTGCCGGAAGCGACCTGGAAGGCAGAAGGGAATCGGGCTGGTGTTGCTGAAGCTTACAATTCCACTGGAGCGGTAAGCGCGATTCAAGAAGCTCGTCAGAAGGCGGATCTCGTTATCGTGGTATCGCATTGGGGAGAAGAACGTGTCAGTACACCCAATGATGATCAGACCAGACTGGCGCATGAGTTTGTGGATGCAGGGGCGGATCTCGTTATTGGTGGACATCCACACGTGCTGCAAGGAGTAGAGTATTACAAGGGCAAGTGGATCGCATACAGCACGGGCAATTTTATTTTTTCTAAATCAACGACGGAAGAAACCTGGAAAACAGCTGTTTTTCAGGCGGAATGCAGCGCGGAAGCGAAGTGCAGCATGAAAGTCATCCCATATGAGGCGGGACTCGGTCAGGCCATTCCAATGATAGGTGAAGCCAATAGGCTGTTATTGGAGCAGATGACCAGGCTCTCACCTGGCATTCGTTTTGACGCGAATGGAGTAGCCTCAACAAGCTGATTGATACAAGAATGATTACGTTAAGGAGTGGAAATACATGAGTAACCCATGTGTAGCACACCGTGGATTTTCTTCCACAGCACCTGAGAATACAATGGCAGCTTTTCAGCTGGCCATGGAGCAGCCATATGTTACGTGGATCGAACTGGATGTGCAATTGTCCCGTGACGGCGTGCCTGTAGTCATCCATGACTTCTCATTCAATCGGACGACGAGTGGAGAAGGACTT
>Ga0058696_1001138_pt1 | contig 10478 bp, 6 predicted proteins | sample AgamicMgSfrz_FD_55077 | JGI IMG/M metagenome (GOLD analysis project Ga0058696, IMG submission 55077) | Agave microbial communities from Guanajuato, Mexico - Mg.Sf.rz | ecosystem: Host-associated > Plants > Phyllosphere > Phylloplane/Leaf | place: Guanajuato, Mexico | collected 2012-05-30 | reverse complement strand
CGGCCGACGCGGTGAGCGCGCCGCTCGAATTGCACGGCACGCTGAACCGGCTGACGCCGGCCGGGCAGGTCATCTACCGCTATGCGCGGCCGAGCGCGCGCGATTACCTGTCCGCGTGGCTCGCGCATCTCGTCTACTGTGCGATCGAGCCCGGCGGCCCGCGCCGCACGCTGTGGTTCGGCAGCGGCGGTGCGTTCGAACTGACGCCCGTCGCGACGCCGCTCGAACGGCTCGCGCCGCTGGCCGCGCTGTTTCGGGCGGGGCGGCGCATGCCGCTGCGTTTTTTCCCGCGTAGTGCGTGGGCGCGGGTGTCCGACGGCGAGGCGAAGGCCGCGAGCGTGTGGATCAACGAGCGGGTCGTGAGCGAAGCCGACGACCCGGCCATCGCGATCGCGTGGCGCGGCGCGCATCCGTCGCTCGACGAGCCGTTCGGCACGCTCGCGCAGCTCGTGTTCGAGCCGCTCGTCGAACATCTGAAGGAGGTCGCATGAGCGCCGTGTCGCAGCAGCAGGCGCTCGAACTCGACGTGTTCGCGTGCCCGCTCGACGGCGTCAACCAGATCGAGGCGTCGGCCGGCACCGGCAAGACCTGGAACATCTGCGCGCTGTACGTGCGTCTGCTGCTCGAAAAGGATCTCGGTGCGGACGAGATCCTCGTCGTGACCTTCACGAAAGCGGCGACGGCCGAGCTGCACGAGCGGATTCGCAGCCGGCTCGCGCAGCTNGCGCATGCGCTCGACACGGGTGACGACGGCGGAGATCCGTTCATCGCGCGCCTGCTGGAGACCACGCTCGGCGANGACGGCGCGCTCGACTCNGAGACGGCCGCGAAGCGGATCCGGCGCGCGCTGCGCGCGTTCGACCAGGCGGCGATCCATACGATCCACGCGTTCTGCCAGCGTGCACTGCAGGAAGCGCCGTTCGCGGCCGCGATGCCGTTCGCGTTCGACATGGAGGCCGACGATGCGTCGCTGCGCTTCGAACTCGCGGCGGATTTCTGGCGCACGCGTGTCGAACCGGCGGCCGCGCGCTGGCCGGGCTTCGCGACCTGGCTCGTCGAATCGGGCGCCGGCCCGGCCGCGCTCGATGCACAGCTTGCACGCCGGCTGAAGAAGCCGCTCGCCGCGCTGCGCTGGGATGGCGTGACCGAGCCGGACGAATCAGCCGAAGCGGCGGCGGCCGAATGCTTCGCCGAGGCGGCGCGGATGTGGGCGGCCGAGCGCGACGCGATCGATGCGTTGCTGCGCGCCGCGCAGCCCGTGCTGAATCAACGCTCGCACAAGCCCGACGCGGTCGCCGATGCGCTCGCCGCGTGGGCCGTGCATTTCGAGCAGGGCGACGCGACGGCCGCGCTGCCGAAAGCCGCGCTGAAGCTCACGCAAACCGCGCTGACGAAGGCGACCAAAAAAGGCGGTGCGACACCCGCACACGCGTTCTTCGACGTGGCCGACGCGCTCGAAGCGGCCGTGGCCGCAGCCGAGGCCGCGCAGCGCGCGCGCTGGCTCGCGCTGATCGCCGAATGGCTCGACATGGCGCCCGGCGAGCTGGCCGAGCGCAAGCGCACGCGACGCGTCGTGTCGTTCGATGACCTGCTCGCGAACCTGTATCACGCGCTGCACGCGCATCCATGGCTCGCCGAGACGCTGCGCGCGCGCTATCCGGCCGCGTTGATCGACGAGTTCCAGGATACCGATCCGCTGCAGTTCGCGATCTTCGACCGGATCTTCGCGCCGCGCGGCCCGCTGTTTCTCGTAGGCGATCCGAAGCAGGCGATCTACAGTTTCCGCGCGGCCGACCTGCATACCTATCTCGCCGCGCGCGCACGGGCGAGCGCGTGCTACACGCTCGCGGTCAACCAGCGCTCGACACCCGCGATCGTCGAAGCGTGCAACCGCTTCTTCCTGTCGAATCCGCGCGCGTTCGTGCTCGACGGGCTCGACTATTACGCGGTGCGCGCCGGCACGCGTGTGCGTGCGCCGTTCGTCGACGAGACCGATCCGGGCCCGGCCGGCGATTTCCGGGTGTGGGCGCTGCCGGGCGGCGAAGGTACGCTGCTCAAGCGCGATGCGCAGGCGGAGGCTGCACAGGCCTGCGCGGCCGAGATCGCTCGGCTGATGCGCGGCGCGCGTGAAGGGCGAGTGCGGTTGGGAGAGTCGCCGTTGTCGCCGGGCGACATCGCGGTGCTCGTGCAGACGCACCGGCAGGGCAGCCTCGTGAAGCGCGTGCTCGCGACGTGGGGCATCGGCAGCGTCGAGCTCGCGCAGGCGTCGGTGTTTTCGACCGGCGACGCCGAACAGCTCGAACGCGTGCTGGCGGCGATCGATGCGCCGGGCGACCTGCGGCGTCTGCGCGCGGCGCTCGCGTCCGACTGGTTCGGGCTCGATGCCGGCGCGCTGTGGCGCATGGAGCAGGGCGACGGCGATGCGCCATCCGGCGCGTCGGCGGCCGACAGTGCCGACGCGATGAGCTGGGTCGAGCGCTTCTCGCGATATCGGCTGCTGTGGCGCGAACGCGGCTTCGCGGTGATGTGGCGTACGTTCACACGCGAGCTGCGGATCGCCGAACGGCTGATGGCCGGTGCGGACGGCGAGCGCCGCGTGACCGACATTAACCATCTGGCCGAGTTGACGCAGGCGCGGGCATCCGAGCAACCGGGTATCGCGCCGACGCTGCGCTGGCTGGCCGCGCAACGGCTGGACGGCGGCGGCGAGGAAGCGCAACTGCGGCTCGAATCCGATCGAAACCTCGTGCAGATCGTCACGGTGCACAAGTCGAAGGGGCTCGAATACGCGGTCGTGTTCTGTCCGTTCCTCAACGACGGCGGGCTACGCGAGCCGCCGTCTTCCGCGCTGCCCGATGCGCGCGAGTATCACGACGACGCGGGCGATGCGGTGCTGCATTACGGATGCGATGACGAAGCGGCCGCGCACGCGGCGCGGCAGGCGCTGCGCGAGCAGGCCGCGGAGCGCGCGCGACTCGTCTACGTGGCGCTCACGCGCGCGGTGTATCGCTGCTATGTCGTCGCCGGGCCCTACCTGTCGTCGCGTTCGACGCGCGAAGCGCGGCGCAGCGTGCTCAACTGGCTCGTCGCCGGTGCCGGCCATGCGTTCGATGCGTGGCTCGACGAGCCGCCCGACGAAGCCGCGCTCGAGGCGGCATGGCGCGCGCTCGCGGGCGGCCCCGTGAGCGTCGCGTCGCTGCCCGTGCCCGCGCGCCGCGAGCGTCTCGCGGCCGGGCACGACGCGTCGCAGACGCTCGCGGCGCGCCATGCGACGCGCGTGCTGCGCGATGCGTGGCGGATGGCGAGCTTCAGCTCGCTGACCGCGTCGATGGCGCGCGAGGAGGCGGGNGTCGCNGCCGTGCCCGACGACGAACTGCGGCCCGATCACGATGCGCTCGCCGCGGTGACGCCGGACGGCGAACTGATATTCGCNGATACGGTTGCGACCGACCCGCCGGACGACGACATCCTCGTGTTCCCGCGCGGNGCGGCGGCCGGCGAATGCCTGCACCGCCTGTTCGAACTCAGCCGNTTCACGGAGCCCGAATCGTGGCACGCGGCCGCGCTCGGCGCGCTGCACGACCGGCCGGTCGAGGCCGAGCCGGCGCTTGCGGCGCGTCTGCCGGCGATGATGGTGCGGCTCGTCGACGACGTCGTGCACACCGAGCTCGTGCCGGGCATGCGGCTCGTCGATCTCGATCCGGCGAAGCGGCTCGACGAAATGGGTTTCCTGTTTCCGGCGCCGTCGCTGGACCTGCTGGCGCTGCGCCGGCTGCTGGTCGCGCACGGTTATCCGGACGTTGCACTGGAGGCGGGTACGCTCGCCGGTTTCATCAAGGGTTTCATCGACATGATCGTCGAACACGACGGCCGTTTCTGGATCGTCGACTGGAAGTCGAACCACCTCGGCACGACACCGGACGCCTACGGCCCGCGCGCGCTCGACGTCGCGATGGCCGATCACGCATATCATCTGCAGGCGCTGCTCTATACGGTCGCGCTGCATCGCTATCTGCGCGGCCGGTTGCCGGATTACGACTATGACACGCATATCGCGGGTTACCTGTACCTGTTCGTGCGCGGCGTGCGGCCAGGTTGGCGCAGCGGCGGCGAGCCGGCCGGCGTGCATGCGCGGCGGCCCGCCCGCGCGCTCGTCGACGCACTCGACCGGATGATGGAAGGGAGCCGCGCATGACCGCATCCGACGACATGCTCGAATTCACCGGCGGTCTCGTTGCGCGGCTGCCCGAGCCGGCCGATTTCGGCATTGCGCTCGCGGAAGGCTTCGCGCGCCGCATCGGCGACCTCGCGCGACGTGCCGGTGCGNCGTCCGCGTCGGCACGCTGGGCGGCGCGNGCCGCGTTCGCGACGAGCCGNGCGACCGCGAGCGGCCACGTGTGCGTCGCGCTTGGCGCGCTTGCACAGCGTTACGAAGCGCCGCTCGACGAGGTCCGCGCNGCGCTTGCCGCGAGCGGCGTGGTCGCGTTCGGCACGCTNGCGCGCGGCGACGAGCGGCCGCTGATCGTCGACCGGCTCGATCACCTGTACCTGTCGCGCTATTTCGATTACGAACGGCGGCTCGCCGATGCGCTCGTCGCGCAGGCCGGCGTCGCCGCGCCGGACGAAGGCCTGTCGCCCGACCGGTTGCGCGACAGTCTCGCCCGTTACTTCGGGCCGGCCACCGGTGAAGTCGACTGGCAGCGCGTCGCGGCGATCGTCGCGCTGACGGGCCGCGTGACGATCGTCAGCGGCGGGCCGGGCACGGGCAAGACGACGACGGTCGTCGGCGTGCTGGCCTGTCTGCTCGACGCGCACCCGGGGCTGCGCATCGCGCTGGCCGCACCGACCGGCAAGGCCGCGCAGCGGATGCAGGAGGCGCTGCACGCGCGCGCCGGCGATCTGCCGCCCGAGCTCGCGGCGCGCCTGCCCGACACGTCGTACACGCTGCATCGGCTGCTGGGCGGCGGCGGGGCGGCCGGCTTTCGGCATCATCGCGACAATCCGTTGCCGTACGATCTGATCGTCGTCGACGAGGCGTCGATGATCGACGTCGCGCTCGCCGCGCATCTGCTCGACGCGCTCGCGCCCGGTGCGCGGCTCGTGTTGCTGGGCGACAAGGACCAACTGGCGGCGGTCGAGGCCGGCGCCGTATTCGCGGAGCTGAGCGCGCGGCCGGCGTTCACCGCCGCGGCGCGCACGCGCATCGCGCAGGCGCTGGGCATCGACGAGGCGACGTTCGTCGCGGCGTTGCCGGTGTCGGACGAGGCGGCGCCGGCAGCGGTTCCGGCCGCGCATCCGGTGTCCGCTTCCGCACGGGCTCCGGCGTCGCCATCGGCATCTGCGCCTGTTTCGCGCAAATCGGCGCTTCGGTCGTCGAAAGTCGATGCGCGACAGGCGTCGCTTTTCGACGATGAACCGCAGGATGACGAAGTGTTGTCGACGGCCGGCATCGCGCCGTCACCGCCCACCGAGTCGGCACTGACCGCCGATGCCGGCGTACCAGACGGCAAGGCACCGGCCTGGATCGAGGCCGACGAACTCGCATGGCTCGACACCGTCGAGCTGCCGCCGTTCGACGCAGGCGATGCGGCGCTTGCATCGATGACGGCGCCCGCATCGCCATTGGCCGGCGAAGCGGCAGCCGCAGCCGCGTCCCCCGACACGCCCGCCGCGGCGCCGCTCGCGGACTGCGTCGTATGGCTCGAACGCAATTACCGCTTCGGTCTCGATTCGCCGATCGGGCGGCTGTCGCTCGCGATCCGCCGCGGCGACGTGCAGGCGGCGCTCGAAGCGCTGCCCGCCGACGATTCGGCCGCCGCATCGTTTCACGACGATGCGGGCGACACGCTGGCGTCGTCGACGGTCGAGCGGCTCGCACGGCGCTTCGGCGCCTACCTCGACGCATTGCGCGACGCGCTGGCCGCGCCGGTGCCCGATCCGCTGCCGCTGTTCGACGCGCTCAACCGGTTCCGGATCCTGTGCGCGACCCGCAGCGGCTCGCGCGGGGCGGAACACGTCAATGCGCTGGTGGCCGCGCACGTGCGGCAGGCGGCGCGCGTGCCGCTCGCGGTCGGCGCGCACTGGTTCACCGGGCGGCCGATCATGGTCACACGCAACGACTACGCGCTGGGGCTGTTCAACGGTGATATCGGCATTGCGTTGCCCGACGCGCACGGTGTGCTACGCGTGTGGTTCCGGCGTGCGGACGGCACCGCGCGCGCGGTGTCGCCAGCTGCGCTGCCGCCACACGAAACGGCGTTCGCGCTGACGGTGCACAAGTCGCAAGGCTCCGAATTCGACGAGGCGGCGATCGTGCTGCCCGCGTCGTTCGGCCGGGTGCTGACGCGCGAGCTGGTCTATACGGCCGTCACGCGCGCCCGCACGCGCGTGCAGGTGATCGGGCCGCGGCGCGTGCTGGCGCAGGCGGTCGCGACACGCACGCAGCGCGATTCGGGGCTCGCGGCCCGCGTCGACGAGGCGCTTGCCCGGCGCCGCACGGAGGTTTCGCGATGATGATTCGCTANACGCTCGATCCNGCCGAGGTCGAATGGACGGCCGTGCGCGCGCAGGGCGCGGGCGGGCAGAACGTGAACAAGGTGTCGAGCGCGATTCATCTGCGCTTCGACATTCGCGCGTCGTCGCTGCCGCCGGTCCTCAAGGAGCGGCTGCTTGCGCTGTCCGACCAGCGCATCACGCGCGACGGCATCGTCGTGATCAAGTCGCAGGAATATCGGACGCAGGAGAAGAACCGCGAGGCCGCGCTGGCACGGCTCGATACGTTGATCGGCAGCGTCGCGTACACGCCGCGTGCCCGGGTCGCGACGCGGCCGACGCGTGCGTCGAAGGAACGGCGGCTCGAGCACAAGTCGCGCCGCAGCACTGTGAAGTCGGGACGAGGGAAGGTGATCGACTGACGAGCGAAGGGCCGGTGCGGGTCGCCGGCGAACGTGCGCCGTGCGCGCCGGCTACCGCATCACGGTTCCGGCGCTGTCGAGCACGAAGTCGACGCAGAACACGACGAGCCGGCTCTGCGCGCGGATCGCGACGGCGGCCGTATAGCAGTCGCGGCCTTCCGTCAGCGAGAAGTGCGGGCCCATCAGCGCGACGCGCCCGGGGGCGGCGATCGCGCGCTGGAAATACGGGCGTCGCGACCAGTTGCTGTGGGTTTCCGGGAACAGCGGCGCGAGACGCGTCACGCTCGCCTGGCTGTCGTCGAGCGGCGCGCCGATCGACGGCAGGAACTGTTCGCCGGTCTCGTCCGTGACGAACACGCGACGCGCGGCCGGCACCGCGAACACGCGTTGCGCGGCGTCCTGCAGGTTGCCGCTCGCTGAAAACGCGGCCGCGCCGCCGAGCACGAGCCGTTCGATCGCGTCGAAGCCGGGCTGCTCGGGGGCCACCGGCGTGTGCCGGCGGGCGATGAAGCGCCGCCACGCGGCATCGAGCATCGCAGGCGCCGCGGCGCTCGCGTGCGCGATCGATGCATCGGGCTGGCCGAACTGGAAACCCTGCACGAAATCGATGTCGGCTTCCATCAGCGCCTGCAGCGCGTCGTCGCTTTCGACGCCTTCGGCCAGCACCATCGCGCCGGCCTGGTGCAGCATCGACACGAGGTGATGCATGATGCGGCGATCNTCGGCCGAGCCGGTCGAACGCTCGACGAGCGANCGGTCGAGCTTCACGATGTCGGGCCGTGCCCGCCACACGCGGTCGAAGTTCGAGAAGCCGGTGCCGAAATCGTCGATCGCGATCAGGAAATCGCGATGCTGGATCATGTCGATCGTGCGNGCGAGCGCGGCTTCGTCGCGCGCCGGCTGCTCGATCACCTCNAGCACGATGCGNTTCGGCGGCAGNGCGAAATGCCGGCACAGCGCCTCGACGAACTCGCGCTGCACGAGGCCCGTGTCCAGCACGCGCGGCGTCACGTTCAGGAACAGCCAGCCGTCGCCGATTCCCTGCGCGACGAAGTTGGCCGTGTGCAGGCAGCGCGCGAGCCGGTCGAGCAGCAGCGCGTCGGCGTCGCCGCGTGCCTTGTCGAACAGGGCGGTGGGCGANGCCAGCGCGCCGTTGCCGTCGACGACGCGCAGCAGCGCCTCGTAGCCGACGACNCGCTTGTGCGTGATCGACAGCACGGGCTGGAACACGCTGCGCAANGTCGTGGTGCGATAGGTGGCGAGCCAGCCCTGNGGCGTCGGCGTGAGGCGTTCGAGCAGGGCGTCGAGCGACAGGTCGCGGGTGGACTTCATGTCAACGGTGCCCGGCAGCGGGCGGCGGGGCGGCGGCGCATCGCCACGCCGATGCAGCCGCATGCGCAGGCGGACGCAAAAGAACGTGGAGCATCGAGACCGCCTTCTGCGGATGAGTTTTCCGAGTGTAACGGGATTGCCGCGGCGCGCGTATCAGGGTAACTCCAGACGCAAACGGTACACCGCGATTCCGGCCCGTGCCCGGCGGCGCGGCGACGAGCGCCGCGTGCATGCGTACGGTGCATGACCGTCGCGAAACGAAGCGCGCGGCGGCCAGCGGCAGATGACAATCTCGCGACAGAGCCTCGGCATGACCGTGCGTCGCCGCGGCGCGACGCGCAGGCCGATGCGGGAAATCCCGGCGGCGGCCGCCGCCGTCAGACGAATGAGATGAATGCCCGCGCGTCATGATGCGATCCGCGGTCCGTCGGCAGACCCGCATCGCGTCGTCACCGGTACTGTCGCGCGACGGGCGGCGGGCGACGGGCCGCAGTTCGTGCGCCCCGCGCGCCGATCGTCAGGCCGCCTCGCCGCCGCGCGGTCGGATGCCGGGAATCCGCTTGATCACGCCGGTCGCGAGCGCGGTGCCGACGAGCACGATCGCGCAGCCTTCGATCATCACGGCCGACACGTGTTCGCCGAGGAACAGCGCGCCCCACAGCAGCCCGAACACCGGGATCACGAACGTCACGGTAATCGCACGGGCCGGCCCGATATGCGCGATCAGGTAGAAGAAGATGAAATACGCGATGCCCGTGCACGCGACGCCGAGGGCGAGCACCGCGCTCCAGGCGTGCACGCCGACCGGCGCGGCCGGCCAGGTCGCGATCGCGAACGGCAGCAGCAGGATGGTCGAGCCGATCATGCTGCCGGCTGCGTTGACGAGCGGATCGACGCCGCTGAGCTTGCGTTTCGTATAGTTGGCCGCGATGCCGTACAGCAGCGTCGCGCCGAGCGCGGCCGCCGCGGCGAGCGCGGTCGCGCTGGCGCCCGTGTCGCCGTGCGCGTTCGCGACCTGGTTCCACACGAGCGTGAGCACGCCGGCAAATCCGATGACGAGCCCGAGCGCGCGCGGCAGCGACAGCTTGTCCTTCAGCCACAGGTAAGCGACCAGCGCGCCCCACAGCGGCGTGGTCGCATTGATCACCGACGTCACGCCGGCCGACAGCGTCAGCTCGGCGAACGCGAACAGGCAGAACGGGATGCCGGAATTCAGCGCGCCGACGACGAACAGCGGCCACGCATGACGGCGCAACCGGGCGCCCAGATCGGCGGGTTTGAAGCGCGTCAGCGCGAAGCCCGCGAGAAACAGCGCGCCGATGCCCACGCGCAGCGCCATCAGCGGCGCGACGCCGAAATCGACCACGCCGACCCGGATGAACAGAAAGGAGGCGCCCCACAGGGCGGCGAGCACGGTCAGCAGGAAAGCGTTCTTGGGTGACATCGATCGGGCCGGGGCGGGTCGGGATGCGAAGAATCTTACACCGCGTTACCGCACCGTCGTTTCAGGATCGGATGAAACGACAAGAAACGGGAATTCCGCCGCTTGCTGCTCCGGGGCGAGTAGCCGGCCGCGTGCGGCGCGGCCGATCAGTGATGACGCCAGCCGCCGCGTCCGCCGAAACCGAAATTGAGCGACAAAGCCGGGCCCCAGTAACCGCCCCACGCGGGCGCATACGCCGGCGCCGGATAGTAGTAGGTGGGGGCCGGATCGACATACACGGGCGCGGGCTGTACCGGCACCGGCGCCGCCGTGTAATAGCCGCCCGGATAGTAGCCGTAGGGGTAATAGCAGCCGGCAAGCGTCGTGCAGGCGAGCGCCGCGGCGACGAAGGTCCTGTTCATGATGTGTCTCCGGCGGAAGCCGGCCATCGGCAGATGCTTCAAGCTTAGGCCGCGTACCGATGACACGGTATGAAAAACGGTAACCGATCATTTCCGGGCGGCGCGGCCGCGCCTTTGCGGCACGGCATACGAAACATACGAAAACGGCGCTTCCGCATCGCGGAAACGCCGTTGAACCGACCGGCCTGCAGCTGGGCGACGCCCAACCGGCCGATGTCGCGCTCGTTACTTGCCGACCTGGTTACCGATGATGCCGCCGGCCGCCGCGCCGCCCAGCGTCGACAGCGCGTTGCCGCCGATCGCCGCGCCGGCCACGCCGCCGACACCCGCACCGATTGCCGTATCGCGCTGGCGTCGCGACATCGAATCGCAGGCCGACAGGCTGGC
>Ga0058696_1001134_pt1 | contig 10512 bp, 8 predicted proteins | sample AgamicMgSfrz_FD_55077 | JGI IMG/M metagenome (GOLD analysis project Ga0058696, IMG submission 55077) | Agave microbial communities from Guanajuato, Mexico - Mg.Sf.rz | ecosystem: Host-associated > Plants > Phyllosphere > Phylloplane/Leaf | place: Guanajuato, Mexico | collected 2012-05-30 | reverse complement strand
GGGACCGGCCAGAAATGCTGCAACTGGTATCCTCCGACCAGCTTGCCCCGCTTGCCTTCAAAGAGCAATGGCGAAGCCATGGATACCCCTTGCAAGCGAACCAGCATCGCCTCACCAAGATGNAGTAAAGCAGCCAGTACCAGTAAGGCAGGCATGTCCAGCGCACGCAATGCCTCCGTGACGCTGCCAAGCCAGCCCTCTGGCTGCCAGCCTGAAGCCACGTTCAGTCCAAACTGCACTACGCCAAGCAGTCCCGCAGCATAGGCGAAGCACAGATAACGAATACGGAACAAGGCCAGAACTAACGTTGCGGCCCATATACAAATTACACTGGCCAGTGTAAGGTGCGCCCCTAGGAAGATGGATACCACCGAGACGATGACGCCAATGACGATACCTCCCAGTAAAGCACGGATCGTCTGGGTGATGGAGCTTTGCAGACGAACATGAAACAACCTACGTTCCTGTAATAATTGACGATGATAGATCAGTGCAATCAAAATTACCGCGATATAATAAAACGGCTGAGTAAACAACTGCAGCAATGCTTCCCCTAATGTCGTTAACCATGGCCAAGCCCATTCCATGATGGCCCGTCACCCCTCTCCTTCAGCCGGTTCAGAAAAAAAGAAGGCTGATAATCAGCCTTCTTAATGGCTTCGACACGACGGTCTAAATATCCTTCGAGACATTTTCGATCGCGCGCTTCAGCTGTGCATCATATTGAGGATTGGCAATGCGTTCAATCAGAGCCGCTTCCAGTGATTCAGCGGTTTTCTCGTCGATCTCGCCTGTGGCCTCAATGCCTTTCTGCTTCTGGAATGCTTTGACCGCTTCTTCCGTCTTCTGGTCATAGTATCCATCTACACGATCCGGCTTGAAGTCGAGTCCTCTCAGCATCGTCTGCGCACTTTTCACATCCGTGCTATTGCTGTCATATTTCAAAGGTAATTTCTCTTTGTTGATCGGTGCCACCGAGAAGTAATCCGGCTGATTCACCGCAATATCCGGTTTAATGCCTTTTTCATGAATCCAGTCTCCATTCGGAGTCAGCCATTTCGCAATGGTGATTTTCAGCAGGCTGCCGTCACCCATTTGCTTATCATAACTCGTCTGTACCGTACCTTTACCAAAGGAGTTTTCGCCAACCAGCGTTGCGCCTGCAGACTGTTGCAATGCACCGGCCAAAATCTCCGACGCGCTCGCGCTTCCTTTGTTCATCAGTACCGTGATCGGATACGACTTGCTGGAACCATTCGACTTGCTTTGCTCACGTTTGCCGTTTTTGTCCTCGACCTGCACAATTACTTTGCCTTTTGGAACAAACTGCTCGGCAATGTCGATAACCACTTGCAGTACACCGCCTGGATCATTACGAACGTCAATGACCAGACCCTTCATGTTCTGTTTCTCCAGATTCGCCAGCTCTTCCTTGAAGCGTTCTCCGGTGTTCAGCGAGAATTGGGTGATGGTAATGACACCTACACCGTTATCCTCCAGGTGGGCGTATACGGTCTCCAGATCAATATCATCACGCACAATGGTAAATTCAATCAATTCCGAAGAACCGGCACGCTTCACCTGTACCTTGGCTTCACTGCCTTTTGGACCTCTGATTTTGTTAACAGCCTTGTTTAATTCAAGGCCTTGCAGGGATTCGCCGTTCACAGACATGATCATGTCTTTCGCGCGAATACCCGCTTTCTCGGCAGGTGATCCTTTGATCGGGGAAACAACAACGACGTTTCCATCCTGCGAGGATACCTCGGCCCCGATTCCGGTAAAGGATCCTTCAATGGATTCCTCGAACTGGGCAGCCGTTTCCTGACCCATGTAGTTGGAATATGGATCTCCAAGGGATTCCATCATACCGTTGATCGCACCATCGATCAGTTTGGTCTGGTCCACATCTTTATAGTAGTTGCTTGAGATCAAATCCATTGCGGTTTCAATCTTCTTCAAATCGTTCTTCTGCTGCGTATTACCGGTTACACTGGCCAGCAGGCCTTCACCCGAAGTGGTCTGATTGGCCATGCCGGGATAACTCATCAGTACCAGCGTAAGCAGGCTCCCTCCAAGAAGGGCTACAATGGCAAGCAGCAGCGCCGATCTTTTCTTCATCATCCGTTTGCTCACCGCCTTTAGTTTTGAAGCGTGTCAGATTCCATTGCTTTCCTGAATCCATTCCCTGAACATGCCAGCTTAGTATATGTCTAGCTTGTACGGAATATGTTTATTCCATTCCCTTGCGGCCTATCCATTATAGATAATTCATCGGGTTCACTGCCGAACCGTTTTCCCGAACTTCGAAGTGCAAGTGAGGCCCGGTTGAATTACCCGTGTTCCCTGACTCGGCAATAATATCGCCTTTGCTTACCGTATCTCCCTTGCTCACCTTAAATCCGCCTTCACGCAGGTGACCATACAATGTCCACAGACCGCCACCATGGTCTACGATAACGGTATAGCCGTAACCACTGTACCACTCCGCCATGATGACGATACCGCCCGATGCCGCGTGAACCGATGTACCCGTTGGAACAGCGAAATCAACACCATTATGCATTTTTCCCACTTCCCCCGTAATAGGGTGTGTACGGCGTCCAAATGGAGAAGAAATACGTCCACCGGATACAGGTTTGGAGAAAATGCCATTCCCCGCTGAATACGTGGCCTCACTGCTGCCTGTGCTGACTTTGGTCGGTGCCTTCGCTGCTGCAGCCGCACGAGCTGCTGCTGCTGCTTTTGCTTTGGCAGCGGCTGCCGCCTGCTGCTCACGCAGTTTGTTTTTCTCCTGCAGCAGGGTTGAACGCTTGCTGGCGATTTGAATCAACACATCTTCCTGCTCCTGTGTCAGCTCTTCCGATTCTTCAATTTTAGCATCATAGGAAGCCAGAAGCACTTGCTTCTCCTGTTCCTTCTCATTCAACTGGGCTTTGCGTTGTTTCTTTTGTGCATAAAGGCTCTTGGCTTCCGCATACTGCTTGTCCAGTTCGGCCTTTTTGTCGACAACGAGCTGCTTGTCCTTTTTGTGCTCATCCAGCAGATGCTGGTCCTGATCCACAATGGTTTTCAGCGAGTCTGCACGGGTCAAGAAATCGGAGAAACTTGTTGAAGACAACAACACATCCAGATAGGATACTGCTCCATCCGTATACATCAGACGTACACGGGATTCAAGCAGTTTCTCCCTTGCAACGATACGCTCCTCTGCGGCCTGCAAATCCTTTTTCGTCGTACGAAGATTTTCTTCTGTATTCTCAATCTCCAGAGATACGTTCGCCAGTTCATCACTGACAACATTGATCTGCTCCATGACAACCTTCAGATAAGCATTGGTTTTGTTCTTGTAGTGCTGAGCTTCCTTCTTATTGGCAGCAGCCTTTTTCTGTTCCTGTTTGGCCGCAGCCGCCTTGCCCTCCAGCTGCTTAATCTGTTGATCTATGTCGCTAATGCTACTCTTGGCATATCCGTCCGAAGGTTGAAGCGTCAAACCGGCCAATAACATAAAGGCCAGCAGCGAAGCTGTTTTTTTCAAAATGGTGATCCCCCATCCTATGAATTCACAAGAAAGCAACCTGCACAGGTGGTGAACATCATGTTCTATGCTTTCTTCAATCGTATAAAGACTGCGTCTTCCCTACATATCGTCAAACAGAGTTCAATTGTGAACCTGCTTTGCCATTCTATTTCGACAATTTCTGCAATTCCATTAATGAAAATGTTTAAACATTAAGCGATTTGCGAATGGACAGTGTACTTCCCAGAATACCAACCAGCACACCGAGCCCGATCAAAAGGGTTCCAAACAGCAACCAAATGTCGCTGAGCGGAATCAGATTAAGCATTTGCATGAATACATCCTGACCAATGGTAGCCAGCAGGCGGCTGTAACCGAAGAACAGTACTGCTACCGTAATCACCGAACCGATGAATCCAATCAGTGCACCTTCAATAAAGAAAGGCCAGCGAATGAATGTGTTGGTTGCTCCGACGAGCTTCATGATACCGATCTCCCGGCGACGGGCAAGAATCGTTACGCGAATCGTATTCGAGATCAGGAACATGGACATCAGTGCCAGTCCCCCGACAAATATAAATCCGATATTCCGGACAAGCCTTGTAAATTTGAACAGTACATCCACCGTTTCCTTGCCGTAGTTCACTTTCATGATCGGCTTCTCCGGGTGTTTTTCGTTCAATGCTTCAATTTTTTGCGCCACAAAAGTGACGGTTTCCGGTTCAATGACCTCAACTTCAATCGTCTCCGGCAGCGGATTATTATCCACATCGAAACCGTCCAGCACGTTATTCGCACTATCACCAAGACGTTCACGGAACTCCTTGAGTCCCTCTTCCTTGGAAACAAAGCGAATCTCACTCACTTCCGGCATTGCACTGATCTCCTGCTGCAGCGTATTGCGCAGGCCCTCATCCACATTCAGCTCCAGAAACGTACTGATCTCCACTTGGCTGTCCACCTGGTTAGCCATGGAGTTCACATTCAGCACGAGCAGCATGAATACCCCCAAAATGAGCAGTGACACAATGATCGACATGATGGATGCCACGGACATCCAGCCGTTGCGGAATACGTTTTTGAATCCCTCCCGCATATGGCGCAAGAGAGTACTAAAATTCATAACCGTATTCCCCTCTCATTTGATCCCGTACAATCTGGCCGCGCTCAATGGCGATAACCCGTTTACGCATCGTATTGACGATATCCTTGTTATGGGTTGCCATGACAATCGTCGTTCCCCTGAAATTAATCTCATCCAGCAGCTGCATAATGCCCCATGACGTCTCCGGATCAAGGTTACCCGTAGGCTCGTCCGCGATAATCACCGACGGATTGTTTACGATCGCCCGTGCGATGGCAATACGCTGCTGTTCCCCCCCTGACAACTGCGAAGGTTCACGGTTCGCCTTACTGCGAAGTCCCACCAGATCGAGCACTTCCATCACCCGTTTCTTGATGTGACGCTTCGGTGCCTCGATAACCTCCATGGCAAAAGCCACGTTCTCGAATGCCGTCATCTTGGGCAAAAGGCGGAAATCCTGAAACACTACGCCGATGTTACGGCGCACATAAGGAATCTTGCGTGGTTTCAACTTTCCGATATTAAATCCATTGATGGATATTTGTCCTTTGGTCGGAACTTCTTCTCTGTACATCAGCTTCATAAATGTTGATTTACCTGCGCCGGATGGTCCGACGATATACACAAATTCATTGCGGTCGATCTTCACCGACACCCCTTGTAATGCGTGGGTCCCATTGGCGTAGGTCTTCCACACGTCCTGCATTTCTATCACATCATCACTTCCTGCTCACATAGTTAGCCATTATCATTTCGACACAATCCCGGCAATTCCTTTAAAAAGACCTGAATTTCATCAGGAGCAATCCATTTTACCCTTATTTCGATCCTCTGGGATGGAAGCATATAAAATATATTGTAACAAATTTGTTACCTATTGAGTACCCGAAAGTTTTCCTGCATTGGATCATATATATAGAAAGTGTTACGAATTGCGGAACATCAGAAGTACAAAGGAGCGTACGGATATGAAAAAAATACATTTGGCCGTCATTATGGTGTTCTCGATCCTCTTTATCGGGTCCGCTTCCTATGGATTACTGTATATGTATGTGAACCAGCCCGCTTTGCCGAATAAGGTACAGGTTGGCGGCTGGCAGGTCGGAGGCGTGAATCGGAGCGAGGTGCTTCTGGGACTGGACGAACGTTTGAAAAAGCTGGGGGACTGGCCCGTTACACTGGAGGTAGATGAGCCTTCCCTGACGCTGAACATGACTGCTAGCGAAGCCGGNGCAGCTTACAGTGCAGACGCCTTTCGAACGGCGATACATGAGCTGGAGGAGGGGACCGTGTGGGAACGTGCCTATGCCCGTTATCATTTTGCGGAGGGATGGTCTCTGGAACAACGGTATAATGCCGAGTCCCTTAGAACACGTTTGAGTCCTGACTGGGAAAAGGAAACCTTCGGCACACCCGCGGACGCCGTCCGGCGGATCACCGCAAACGACCAGATCCAGTACATCCCGGAGAAAGGCGTCCGGCGGATCGCCTGGGATGAGCTGGAGGCTAGGCTGCTGGCAAAGCTTCCCCATGATTTTACCGTTCTGGAATCTGGGGACAAACCCGCTCCATTACTGATTCAGCTGCCGCTGTACACCGAACAGCCTGAAGTCACGGTGGAGTCTCTGCGCAAGGAAGGCATTGAGCGCAAGATCATCCAATTTTCTACAGGGCTCGGCAGCAGCACGGAGGGACGCATACATAATGTCAGCGCAGCAGCAAAGTCCGTGAACGGCATGATTTTGGAGCCTGGAGGCATGTTCGATTATGAAAAAATTATTCGCCATGCCGAGAAGGAATACGGCTTCCGCGAAGCTCCGGTCATTGTAAGCGGGCGGCTTACTCCGGGTGTTGGCGGAGGCATATGCCAGGTGTCCAGTACATTATATAATGCAGCCTTGTTAACCGGACTCGACATTGTCGAGCGACGCAACCATTCCATTCCCGTCAAATATTTGCCGAAAGGGCTGGACGCCACTTTTGCCTCTGGGGCTATCAATTTCCGGTTTAAGAACAACACGGGCAAATCCTTGCTGATCCACGCTGAGGTAAAGAACAAGCAGTTGACCGTCAAATTTTTTGGCACATTTCCCGAGAACGTCAGTTACGCACTTGAATCCCACACCATTGAAACGTTAAGCGCCCCTGTAAAATATGTGTCCAGCAATGTTCTGCCGGATGGCGCCCAGCAGGTTTTGCAGAACGGTCAGCCTGGCTACATTGTGGAAACGGTACGCATCAAGAAGGTGGATGGCAAAGTGGTGGAGTCCAAAACTATTACGCGGGATACCTACAAAGCTCAAAATCGTCTTATCGCCCGTTCAGGTCATAGCAGCCTNCCAGATCCGCAGGAGCCTTCTGTTGTAGAGGACGGCGTAAGTGATACCAAACAGCCATAAGAAGATCACCAAATAAAAAGACACACCATTCTGTTCTCCCATTGAGGAAGCAGAACCGTGTGTCTTTGTTATTCAATGCATATTAATGCCCGGCTGTGTATTCTCCCTGTTCCTCGCCAATAACCATCTTCTCTTTTCCCATAAAGAAGGAAGCAATCAAGGCCAGTGCAGCCGGAATGGCCGCCCAGGCAAACAATTGCACGATGGAGGAGGATAACGCTTGAGTTATGGCCTCCAGCACCTGAGGTGGAATCGCCTGTCTTAGCTCCGGGGAGAGCAAGGCATGCGGGTCGCTCAGATTCAAGCCATCAGGCATGCCACCCGCCGGCACTCCAGCCGTCCCGCCTGCTTCCGCAGGGGAACCGGCAAGGGCATCGTTCATTTTGCGCGTAAATACCTGGCTCTGTACAATCCCAAAAATTGTAATCCCCATCGTCATTCCAAGTGAACGCAAAAAGTTAAGTGTCGAACTTGCGGCACCGCGCCTCTGCGGTTCGAACGCATTCATCGCCGCATTGCTGAGCACCGAGAACGAAGCTCCTACACCCAGGCCGACGAGCACCATAAATACGCGGATCGTCCAGAGGGATGAGTTTTCGTCCAGTGTCGTCAGTAACCCCAGACCGAGAACAAGCAGTGCCAGCGTCGGGATCATAATGTTCCGATATTTGATCTTAGTCATGAGTACCCCACCCATCGAGGCGGTTACGACAGACCCCAGCATCATGGGCAGCAGCACGAGACCGGAATTGGTCGCTTTACCCCCGAGCACACCCTGAATAAAGATTGGAATGTATACGGACGCCGTGATAAATGCCGCGCCACTGAACATGGCAATGACATTACTGGACCAGTACACGCGGTTGCGGAACATGCCAAAAGAGATAATCGGTTCCTTCGCTCTTAATTCGGCAACTATGAATAGCAGCGCTAGCACTGCAAATCCGGCAAACAAACCGAGAATTTGCCACGAGTTCCAGGCATACGTTTTGCCACCCAGTTCGAGGCCGAAGATCAGACAGACCACCGCACCAATCAGTGTCACTGCACCCAGCCAGTCAATCTGCTGGGATTGATGCTGATGAGATTCCTTGTAGAAAAACGCAATAAATACAAACGCAATCAGTCCGAGCGGCAGGTTAATATAAAATACCCATTCCCACGTAGCATACTGCGTGATGTACGCACCCAGCAGCGGTCCGAACACGCTGGACAATCCAAAGACAGCTCCAAACAATCCGCCCAACTTGCCCCGCGCTTCCGGTGCTACCACGTCAAACATGATGGTAAACGCAATCGGTACCAATGCACCTGCACCAATCCCTTGAATGGCTCTGTACATGGTAAGCTCCACAATGGATGTAGCTGTTCCACATAACGCCGATCCAAGCATAAACACGATAATGCCGAATACAAAAAACTTCTTCCGTCCGTACATGTCGGACAATTTACCGAAGATCGGCATACCTGCCATCTCGGCTACCATGTACGCTGAGGTAACCCAAACGAATTTGTCGAGGCCACCCAGCTTGCCGACGATATCCCCCATCGCCGTGGCCACGATGGTATTATCCATCGAAGCCATCAGTATGCTGAGCAGCAGCCCTGCCAGCACCAATCCAATCCTGTTTTTACGTGCAACCATTGTACTTAATCTCTCCATTCACGCTCTATTCATATGACTGAAATAGTATATCCGAAAAGTTGTCCCCAATAATCAGTCCACGGACCGATTGCGCTGTACCAAAACTTCGGATTGCGAATGGATCTGCAGAGAAGAACGGTATTCAACCGTACCAATCTGGCAGCCCGGGCCAATTTTAATTTGATCTCCTCGAACAACCTCCGCTACCGTGTTCTCTAACTCTATGTTATCTCCTTCAATCATGTTTGCCTTAAGGATCGATGGGTTACTCGCATTACTCGTGAACAAACCTTCGAGCAGCTTCCCTCGGCCATTCTTCACAGAAATAATGGAACCGCCGATCTCCCTGGCTTCAGACGGACCCATGATTCTTAGCGTCATGTGTTCTGCGGTAAGCATACCTCCGACCGTGAAACGACCATTTAGCTTGAAATTCTCCGCCTGACAATCACCCGGTAGATGAAGCTCACCTACGACTTTCATCTTTTCAGCTTTGGCATGCGCGCTGGATTCATGTCTTCCACTTTCACCCTCATGGTCGACAATTCGTTCAGTTAGGGTAAGGGTTCCCGTAATTTTGATATCTGTCGATTCAAGAGACCCGTTTACAACCGACGTACCCGTACATTTGAACTGATCACATACCAAGCTATCGTTGAAGGAGGAATCCCCCACGACCTTGACCTTGCCGTATACACCGCCAGCGGAGCTGCCTTCACCGATAATGCTAATGTCGTTTCTCTTGTCTGATGGACTAACGATATGGTTATCCAATTCGATCACATCCCTTTTCTTTTAAATAGAGCTTAAATCCGCTGGCTGCTGCCCACCTTGGCATCCGGATCAACCTCAAGTTCGGCTGAGTATTCGACAAGCCTGATGCTGCAGCCACGGCCAATATAAACGTTGCTGCCACGAACAATATCAGCCTCTGTATCTTCCAATACGATCTCATCCCCTTCAATTAAGGATGTCTTGAAGGATGGCGTGCCGCCCAGACCGATACTTTTCCAAAAACCACTTTGTTCCTTGCGACGAATATCAATACGCTCTCCACCTATCTCTTTGGCCGACGAAGACGTATGGAGCTTGATCTCAACAATTCCTGCATTCAGAAAGCCACTAATTTTAATATTGCCCTGTACGTTCAGGGACTCACACTGTACGTCGCCTTCAATAGTGATCATGCCGCCAATATCGATGCGTTCTCCATCCACCCGTCCACGTACGGTACATTTGCCGTTTACTTCAAGCTCGGGGCTATGGAGGTCTCCATGAATGGTTGTCAGGCCATCCACACGAACACGGGAACTGTTCAAGGGGCCATTCAGCGTGCACATGCCGTTAATGGTTGCAGTTTCTGCACTCAAGGCTCCCTGCATCTTCAATGTTCCATTCACACTCAAGGAAGTACAATCCAGATTGCCGTTTACCTTAGCCATCCCATCAATGGAAACCCGGTGAAAAGCCCCACCTGCCGTTTGGCTCAAGCCTGATACATTCAGATCATTTCTCAAATGACGTTCTTCCATGTCGATTCTCCCCTTTATCCCAATTTGAGTTTCAGCTCTTCCATAAACGTGCCCAGCGGAACTCTCAGCACCACTTTGACGCCGTGATCAAAATATAGCTCTGCTCCTGCACCAATAAGCATGAATGTCGGTACACCCATCTTGCGAATAAGCAGCAGTTCACTTGCTCTGTTTGCAAATCGATAATAATGCTCCGACATGACATCAATCAGCAATGAGCCCTCCTGACGGGTAATATCCCCGCTTAATAGCAGCTTCTCAAGGACATAAAGCATCATGATCTGCTCTAGTGCGTACGTTTGCTGTTCCCGTCCTGCCTCTCTTACCAGTTC
>Ga0058696_1001133_pt1 | contig 10513 bp, 11 predicted proteins | sample AgamicMgSfrz_FD_55077 | JGI IMG/M metagenome (GOLD analysis project Ga0058696, IMG submission 55077) | Agave microbial communities from Guanajuato, Mexico - Mg.Sf.rz | ecosystem: Host-associated > Plants > Phyllosphere > Phylloplane/Leaf | place: Guanajuato, Mexico | collected 2012-05-30 | reverse complement strand
GTAGTTAAGTTATAAATACATGCCGAAACATGCGGGGGAAATAACGCGTCGTTATCTCCCTATCCTTTTAATTGTGCCACAAAGTTGCGAATTTGCAACAGCCCCGCCTCACGGGTATCTGGATTTTCAAGAAGAGGAATCGCCTCTTCAACCTGACGAACAATGGCGCTCCCTACAACCACTCCGTCACAGATGCGGGAAAAACGCTCTACTTGCTCATGGCTGGATATACCGAACCCTACCGCTACCGGAATATCTGTCAGACTTTTCACAGTCTCAATAAAGCTCTCGACTCCGTCAAAGAAGGAGGCTCTCTCTCCTGTTACACCGAGTGAAGATACGCAGTAGATAAAGCCTCGAGCCCCTGTAACGATACGCTCAATCCGTGCGTTGGACGTAGGAGCTACCAGCGGAACCAGATGCACGCCCGCGGCGTCAGCCCTGCGGCGCATATCTTCTGATTCCTCAATAGGAAGATCGGGAATAATCATGCCGCTAATATCGTGTTTGACAAGTTCATCAAAGAACAAATCAAGTCCCGTTTGTAGTACAGGGTTGTAATACGTAAAGAGTACAAACGGCAGCCGTACTCCAGCCTCGCGTGCTTTGGCGGCCGTTTCCATGCAGGTACGAATGGAGATCTGGCTTTTCAGTGCACGCTCGGATGCACGCTGGATAACAGGACCATCCGCAAGCGGATCGGAATAGGGAACCCCAAGCTCCAGGATGTCTGCTCCTGCCTGTTCAAGCTCCTTGATAATATCAATTGTCGTCTCCACGTCGGGATCCCCAACGGTCAGAAACGGAATAAGTGCTGTACGATTTTGTTCCTTTAAACGCTGGAAGGTCTGGTCCATTAGATTCATGACAAGTTCCCTCCCGTATATTTCATAATGGATTCGACATCTTTGTCTCCCCGACCCGACAGGCAGATGACAACGATATCGTCTGCTGTAAGTTCAGGAGCAAGCTTAACGACCTGAGCGACGGCATGTGCAGACTCCAGTGCAGGAATGATGCCTTCCGTACGGCTGAGCAGCTGCAAAGCATCCAGCGCCTCCTGATCCGTAATCGGTACATACTTCGCACGTTCAATATCCTTCAGATAGGAATGCTCCGGACCAACGCCAGGATAATCAAGACCCGCCGAGATGGAATGTGCAGGTTGGACCTGTCCATACTCATCCTGAAGCAAATAACTCATGGAACCCTGAAAAACGCCATGTGTTCCTTTACTCATCGTGGCTGCGTGGAATTCAGTGTCCACACCTTTGCCGGCAGCTTCAACACCAACAAGCTTCACATNCTGATCCCCNATAAACGGGTAAAACATGCCGATTGCATTGCTTCCGCCACCGACAGCCGCAACGATCACATCAGGAAGACGTCCTTCGATATCCTGAATCTGTCTGCGCGTCTCATCTCCAATAATTCGTTGAAAGTTACGCACCATCATGGGATATGGATGAGGACCAACGACTGATCCAAGCACATAGAATGTATCCTCCACGTTGCTGACCCAGTAACGAAGAGCCTCATTCCCTGCGTCCTTCAGTGTCCGCGTACCCGATGTCACGGGAATCACTTCCGCCCCTAGCAGTTTCATACGGAATACGTTCAGTTGTTGACGCTCTGTATCTTCCTCGCCCATGAATACTTTGCATTCAAGACCAAGCAAAGCAGCAACGGTTGCAGTTGCAACGCCATGCTGTCCTGCCCCCGTTTCGGCGATGACTTTATTTTTACCCATACGTTTGGCAAGTAAGCCTTGTCCGATCGCATTGTTAATTTTATGTGCACCCGTGTGATTCAAATCTTCACGTTTCAGATAGATCTTCGGTCCTCCCAGATGGCGAGACAACTGTTCCGCATGATACAGCGGCGTCTCCCGTCCGGAATACTCACTCAGCAAATAATTTAACTCCTTATTGAATTCCTCGTCTTGAGAATAACGATCATATGCCTCTTCCAATTCGATTAGAGCGTTCATTAGTGTCTCAGGTACAAAGCGGCCTCCGAAGGGACCGAAACGCCCATGTTGATCCGGCAATTGATGTGTCATGCCTGCTTCACCCTTTCTACAAATGCTGTGATTTTTGCAATATCNTTCACGCCATCAGACTCCACGCCGCTGGATACATCGACGCCGTCTGGTGCATAGTTCTGTATTAGTTGCTCTACATTATCGGGCTGTAGTCCCCCTGCTACGAACAAAGCAATTCCATGTTGAAGTGCCCANNCGGCATAAGCGGGAATACGATCCCACGCAAACGTTTTACCGGAACCTCCCCCGTACAGAGGATCATAGGTATCCAGTAATATGGCATCCACAACGTTTTGATAAGGATCAAGTGTCTTAGCAGCATCATTCACTTCTGTAGCCGTTTCATCTTTTGGAAAAGAAAGAGCCTTGAACACCTCGGTGCCGAAACGCTGCTTCACCAGTCCGCAAAATTCCGGAGACTCCTGTCCATGCAGCTGAATAACATCCAGATGAGCTACTTCCATGACACTTTCGAGCTCTGTCATTGAGGGATTCACAAATACTCCCGCCAGTTTCGGACGATTAGGTGCAATCCAGTCCATTAGAACCGCTCTTAACTCGGCAGCCTTATCAGCTTCAATTTGTCGTCGGGAATCGGCAAAGACAACACCAATGTAATCAATCGGCAAGTTTATCATCGATTTTAGCACTTCAACGTCCTGAAGTCCACATATTTTTACTGCCACTGCCGATTCCCTAAGCAGCTTGTTATCTCTTCCGCCTGTACCGTCATTCATGAGTTTATTCATCCTCTTGGCCCCATCAGTTCGTAAACGGCCGCTTCCACATCATCCTTACGCATCAGATGCTCACCGACGAGGATACCCTGTACTCCAGCCTCTATTAAGGATTCCAAACGCTCTGGACCGTCAATGCCNCTCTCACTGATTAAAGTTACCCCATCCGGAATCAACTTCATCAGATCAAGGGTNGTGCTTAAGCTGGTCTCGAACGTCTTCAGATTACGGTTGTTGATTCCAACAAGGGTTGCCTGTGGAATCTCCAGTACTTGCTCCAGTTCCGTTCGGTCATGGACTTCAATTAAGACATCCAGTCCTATACTTTTGGCAAATGACAGATACTGACGGATCTGCTCTGGTGACAGGATACTTGCAATCAGCAAAATGGCATCTGCACCAAGCAATCTTGCTTCAGCNATCTGGCGCTCATCGATAATAAAATCCTTACGCAAAAGCGGGATATTCACAGCCTGATGAATGGCCTGCAGATATTCTCCGNTGCCTTGAAAGTAGGAGACGTCCGTCAATACAGAAATACAATCTGCTCCTGCCCGTTCGTAGGCTAATGCAATTTCTACCGGATGAAAGTCGGGACGTATGAGCCCTTTGGACGGGGATGCTTTTTTCACTTCTGCAATAAGACCGAGGCTCCGGTTACGATCCTTCGATAATGCTCGTTCAAACCCGCGGGTAGCTGGCAATGTTTCAATCTGTTTCAACGCCTCTTCCATCTGAAAGGTTTGGGCCAATGCTTCAACCTCTTGCTGTTTCGTTGCTACGATTCGATCAAGATACATGACTGTACGCCTCCGTTGTGTGTATTAGCTGTTCCAATTTCATCGCTGCTTTTCCGGAATCCACAGCCTCCGCGGCCATGGTCACCCCTTCCGCAATGGTCTCAGCAAGACCCGAAAGGTAGATGCACGCTCCTGCATTTAACAGGACGACATCACGGTACGCGCTCCGTTCTCCGCGGAAGATTCGTTTTATAATTTCGGCATTCTGAAGAGCATCTCCTCCAAGAACCGCTTCAAGCGGATGCATTGATAAGCCTACATCACGCGGATCAATATCATACGTCTGAACTTCACCATTACGCAGTTCAGATACCTGAGTAGGTGCGGATATGCTGATTTCATCCAGTCCATCATGACTTGCGACGACGAGCGCTCTCTTTAGACCNAGACGATTGAGGACCTCNGCAATCATCGGCGTGCGACTGCGGTCATACAGACCGAGGAGCTGGCGATCCGCCCCTGCAGGATTGGTGAGAGGACCAAGCATATTGAAAATCGTACGTACACCCAGCTCTTTGCGTGGTGCAGCCGCATGTTTCATGGAAGGGTGGTACACCTGAGCAAAGCAGAAGCAGATTCCGATCTCATCCAGACATTGTCTCGCCTGTTCTCCATCGAGATGAATGTTAACCCCCAGAGCTTCAAGCACATCCGCACTGCCTGCTTTACCAGAAGCAGATCGATTGCCATGTTTGGCCACACGAACAGAGACTGCTGCCGCAATGATTGCTGAGGCTGTTGAGATATTGAACTTGTGAATTCCCGATCCGCCGGTCCCGCACGTATCCAGCAGTCCGCTGCCATCCGTAAGAATCCGGCCGCCCTGTCCGCGCATAGCCTCGGCAAAACCGGTGATTTCGTCCACCGTTTCCCCCTTCATTCGGAGAGCCATAAGCAGCCCGCCGATCTGTGCCGGAGTCGCTTCACCTCTCATGATGGAGTACATCAAGTTACGTGCTTCCGCCTGCTCGAGGTGGTTGCCCTCCAAAATTTTGGCTAGGCCGCCCTTCATCCCTTCGTTCTGGCTAACGACAGATGCGGATTTCTTGGAATCTTCATTCATCACAGGGTTCATATTCATATTCGGTCTCTCCTCTCTCAGTTCTGTACAGCCGTGGCTGGTGTCACAAAATAATCTGCATTGGCAAGTGTCAGGTGGTTATCTTTTCCCTTAGGAGGGAACATGGCTTCCGCTGTACGGATCGCTGTAAGCAATGCTTTCGCCTTGTTGACCGTTTCCTCGTATTCACTTTCAGGTACCGAGTCCCATACGATGCCTGCTCCGGCCTGCACGTACGCTTTTCCTTTTTTGAAAATGATGGTTCGAATCGTAATGCAGGCATCCATATTACCGGAGAAACCGAGATATCCGATAGCGCCTGCGTAAGCACCGCGCGCTTCTTTTTCCAGCTCCGCAATAATCTCCATCGCGCGCAGCTTCGGTGCGCCGGATACTGTTCCAGCTGGGAGACAAGAGAGGAATGCATCGAAGAAATCCTTGTCTTCTCTAAGCTCACCCGTCACATTCGAAACCATGTGCATGACGTGGGAATAACGCTCAATTTCCATGAACATGTCACACTTTACGCTGCCAAATTTCGATACCCGGCCGAGATCGTTGCGCCCCAGATCAACAAGCATGAGATGTTCTGCCCGTTCCTTCTCATCCTGCAGCAGATCGGCTGCAAGTGCACGATCTTCCGCTTCCGTCGCACCTCTTGGGCGTGTACCAGCAATTGGCCGTGTCTCCACACGATTCCCGTCCACCTTCACCAGCGCCTCTGGTGAGGTCCCGACAATAATTTCATCATCCATTTTCAGATAATACATATAGGGTGACGGATTCAGCGTCCGAAGTACACGATATACATGTAAAGGGGAAACTTCGGTATCGATGTGGAAGCGTTGTGACAGCACGACCTGAAAAATATCACCTGCACGTATATATTCTTTGGCTTGCTCCACATTGCCGATAAACTGTTCCTTTGTTAGGTTGGAACGAATATCCCCCAGATCAACGTCTCCAGGAATGGATCGCGGATTCAGGTTTTCCCCAGGTCCTTGCTGCTGCAAGCGCTCAGCGGCCTGCTCAAGCTTCTCTGATGTCACTGCATAAGCCTTCCTGATATCCTCATCCGTTGCTCCCTCTTTGACATGAACATTTCCGACAAGCAGCATTTGCTGCTTCACATGGTCAAACACAATAATTTGGTCACAGAACATGAAGCGAATATCATCCATATTCAGATCATCCAGCGCATGAGCCGGAAGCTTCTCATAATATTGCAGCAGATCATATCCAAAAAAACCAATCGCCCCGCCTGTAAATGGCGGCAGTTCGTCATCTTTGGGACTACGATACTTGCGCAGCAGCGCTTTTAGTTCTTCAATCGGTTTGCCTGGCAGTTCACGCTTCTGTCCAGCTTCTTCCACTTCAATCCGGCCCTTTTTGGCCGAAATCATCAGAAACGGATCCGTACCAATGAAGGAATATCTTGCCCATTGAATACCGCCCTCCACACTTTCCAGCAGGAATGCCCGGTCATTGTCAGCATAACGGCGGAAAATCCGGATGGGGGTTTCCATATCAGCCAAAATCCGTTTGACTACCGGAATCAGATTATATTCATTCGACATTTTCAGTACTTGATTAACGTTTGGCGTTATCATCAGATCACGTCCTTTCAGATTAGGTAGAAGAAAGTCATGGGTTATATACAACAAAAAAAACCTCTACCATCAGGTAGAGGTTCTGGTTTATAAGCTGTAATCAACAGGTTGGTGCTTCATAAATAACAAGTCCCTATACATTCATGCCGGATCATCAGACCAGTCTCACGAATAAACGTCATACATCCACCAACCTGCACGTCTTGAATGTGGGTTTACTAACTCTTCGTGCTTGCACGCTACCATCACAAATTCGAAATGGCTTTCAGCAAACAACGACGAGCATATACCAAAAACAAAACGGTGTCACTGGACACGTTTCACAATGAGGTTCTGTTCCTTCCAATCCTGTAGCACGACGTACCGCGAATCAGTTGGCCGACCTTGTTACTCCGGCTACCACCCGCTGGACTCTGCTATATACTCCACTATCTCAGCTGCTCTCAGCTCAACTCATACTCTACTCAACTGGTTCTCACTATACAGCATTCAGAATGGTTTGACAACCACTCTATTTCTTATGAATTCGAAGGTGCAGCCAAATCAGGCCGTAAGGATTGGGCCCCATTCAGGTACACATGATTAATTTCATGCTGGTCTTTGGTCGTGTTCACATGCACCATGAAACGAATGCATTGCGGCAAGGCCCCCTTAACGGGTACTTCCAGCGCACACATCAGAGGCACGAGTTCCCAGCCATCCAGTTGACGAATGGCCTTCGCTGGAAAGGCTGCATCCAAATCACCAGTCATCGTAATCCAGACGCTGCAGATATCTTCCGGCTTAATATCGTTGCGGTCCACAATCTCCTGCAGCAATACCGCTGTTTCCTTCAAAATCAGTTCTTCGTTATTTTGCGTGACTGTTGTAGCCCCGCGAATTCCTCGTGTTACCATCGCTATTCAGCTCCCTTCTTAAGCAATTCAATGACATCCCGAACTGCCGATACGGGCACGTCTTTCACAATTCTCGCTGCTCCAATTCGATCCGGAATAATGAAGACCATATGTCCTTCACGGAATTTCTTGTCATGCATCATTGCATCCATCAAAGCATCCGTATCCAAATGTTTCGGCATTGTGACCGGTAACCGCAGGGAACGAAGCATACGCACAGTATCGTCATACAGGCCTGCAGGTGCACCAAGCTTCTCACCTAGCAAAGCCGATCCGGCCATCCCGATCGAGATGGCTTCTCCATGCAAAAACTCACCGTATCCAGCAATCGCTTCAATCGCATGACCAATGGTGTGACCCAAATTCAAAAGTGCACGCTCTCCGTTTTCCCGCTCATCACGAGACACAATGTCCGCCTTGATGCCACATCCGCGTTCGAGTCCGTATCCGAGCGCTTCCGGATCAAGTGCAAGCAACTCTTCCGNATGCTCTTCACACCAATGTGCAAAAGCTTCGTCGCGAATCAGTCCGTGCTTCAGCATTTCCGATAATCCGGCTGAAACATCCCGCGGCGGCAAGGATTGAAGTGTATCCACATCATAGAGCACAAGCTCAGGCTGATGGAATGCACCAATCATATTTTTGGCCAATGGATGGTTAACGGCCACTTTGCCACCTACACTGCTATCATGTGCAAGAATGGTTGTAGGGACTTGTACAAACTTGATTCCACGCATATATGTAGCAGCCACGAATCCAGCGAGATCTCCCACAACGCCTCCGCCTAATGCAATAATGGCGGAACTACGGTCCAGTTTACCCTCGATGGCAACTGTCATCATGTCCTGGTAAACCGAAAGGGATTTGGATGTCTCTCCCGAAGGAACCACTGCCGAGACGACTGTATAGTCAGCCGCCCGGAGTGTCTGTTCAAGACCAGCCAAATACTTGGGAGCCACGTTCTCATCCGTAATAATGAGCAGCGGACTTTTTTTGGTTAAACCATACTGTTCAAAGAACCGCGGCGCCTCAGCGAGCAGACCACTGCCGATCAAAATGGGGTACGAGCGTTCCTCCAACTGAACTGTCAGCTGACGCATATTAGTAGTTCTCCAGTTGAGCATTGTAATTGTTATAGTTCGCGCGAATTTCCTCCATGGAATCTCCGCCGAACTTCTCAAGGAATGCCTTGGCAATCTCCCATGCCACCACATGTTCCATGACTACGCTTGCTGCTGGAACAGCACATGCATCAGAACGTTCGACTTGAGCAGTAAAAGCTTCTTTGGTATCAATATCAACACTTTGAAGCGGTTTGTACAGTGTCGGAATAGGTTTCATAACCCCACGAACCACAACCGGCATGCCATTAGTCATTCCGCCTTCAAATCCACCCAAACGATTCGTTGCACGATGGTAACCGCGTTCTTCCGTGTGAAGAATCTCATCATGCACCTGAGAACCGCGAATCGTTCCTGCTTCGAATCCGATACCGATTTCCACACCTTTAAATGCATTGATGGACATGACACCCTGAGCAATCCGTGCATCCAATTTGCGATCATACTGCACATGGCTTCCGAGACCAATAGGCACACCTTCAACAATGCATTCCACGATTCCTCCGATGGAGTCGCCTTCCTGCTTGATCTGATCAATGTAGGCTTCCATCTTCTTCTCCGTCTCTGCATCGGTTACTCGAACCGAGGAAGCTTCTGTTACTTCAATCAGCTCATCGATTGGCAGGTCTTGGTAAGGGGCCTCAATCTCTCCGATACGCAGTACACGCCCCGCTACCTTAATCCCAAACTCTGCTAGGAATTGACGAGCGATTGCTCCACAAGCTACACGTACCGTGGTTTCACGCGCACTGGAACGCTCCAAGACGTTGCGCAGATCTTTCAGGTTATATTTAAGTCCGCCATTCAGATCGGCATGTCCAGGACGAGGACGATGAACGCGGCGTTTCTCTTCATCACTGCCTTCAATAGGCTCAATATTCATAATATTCTGCCAGTGTTTCCAGTCATTATTTTGAACGACCAGAGCTACCGGAGCCCCAGTTGTATATCCATGACGGATGCCGCCCACGAAATTGGCCTGATCTTTCTCAATCTGCATCCGGCGTCCACGGCCATATCCTTTTTGTCTACGGTGGAGCTGGAAGTTCAGTTCTTCAAAATCAATATTCAGATTGCTTGGCAATCCTTCAATAATTGCGGTCAATTGGGGTCCGTGCGTTTCCCCTGCGGTTAAATAACGTAAACTCATAATACGTTCCCCCTTTAAACTGTTAAACTGCACATTGCTAAAATCCCATAATTTCTTTGCTCATTATAGTATAGCTGACCCGCTTTGACAAGAAAGCCCGTCGTTTCCTGCCCAAAATCGAAATTTCGGTCAGCTCGTGCTGCCACAATTCAGACTTGTTAATTACGCTTTCCTGTACCCGGAAAAGCAAATAACCGTCTGGCCACATGTTCATGTGTATCCAGACGGTCATCCAATCCGTTAACCTTATTTTTTGCGATAGAAGAATGTTTCCGCTGTCTCCAGACCGTATTGTCCAGGTGAAAAGATCTGCTCTGTGCTGCCTACGAATAAAATACCGCCTGGTCGCAAACTCGCTGCAAATTTATGATACAACACGTTTTTGGCTTCCTCGGTAAAATAGATCATTACATTCCGGCACACAATCAGATCATACCCATCATCAAATCGATCCAGCAGCAGATTCTGTTTCATAAACTTGATTGAGCTTTTGAGCTTATCATCGATTCGATAAACCAGACCATCCTGTTTGAAATAGCGACTGGCTGTCTCTTTTGGAACATCCTTGAGCGAGCGTTCCATATAACGCCCTTCCTTGGCTTTGGCCAGTGCACCTTCGTCCAGATCACTCGCTGTAATGGAACTGTCCTTAAGAATCCCCATCGTATCCAAAATCATCGCAAGTGTATAAGGCTCTTCGCCAGTTGAACAAGCTGCACTCCATACTTTCACCCGGCGCTTAGGACCAATCAATTCAGGAAGTATCTCGTCACGGAGCACTTCCCAGCGGTTAGGATTTCGCCAAAATTCCGAAACGTTAATCGTCATCCGATCAAGAAATTCGTAAAACAGCGACTTATCCTTTTGCATGGCATCAAAAAAATTAGAAAATGTATGAAACCCGTTTTTGTTTCGAAGTGTGGTCAGCCGTCTTTTCATCTGGCCTTCNTTGTATTGAGCAAGATCAATGCCTGTGCTCTCTTTGATTTTCCGAATAAAACCGGCATAATCCGGGTCTAGTTGTTCCTGCTCCAGCATCGTATCACCCTTCTGGCTAATAAATTACAACCAGGCTGCGATGCTCTTGTCGTACGT
>Ga0058696_1001130_pt1 | contig 10546 bp, 9 predicted proteins | sample AgamicMgSfrz_FD_55077 | JGI IMG/M metagenome (GOLD analysis project Ga0058696, IMG submission 55077) | Agave microbial communities from Guanajuato, Mexico - Mg.Sf.rz | ecosystem: Host-associated > Plants > Phyllosphere > Phylloplane/Leaf | place: Guanajuato, Mexico | collected 2012-05-30 | reverse complement strand
GACAAGCTAAATTAAAACCAAAACCAGCAGCGATTTTAAAATGGGAAGGTATTATTGTTGATCCCTTTGGTGCACTGCTGGCCGTTTTTTCGTTTGAAATTATTCAATTTTTAGTGCTGAGAGAAGTGAGTGGAAAAACAATTCTCTTTTTCTTCATAGCCTCTATTATTGCTGTTTTAATAGGGTCGCTTCTTGGCCGCGGAATAGGATGGATGTTTCAAAAGGGTCATATTCCAGAGTATTTAAAATCTCCGGTCGTATTTATTGTCGTTATTGCCTGCTTTACGATAGCTGATGAAATTAAGCATGAAACAGGTCTTCTAGCAGTAACAGCGATGGGGATTACCCTTGCTAATATGCATATTTCATCTATTAGTGATATGCGACATTTTAAAGAGAACATTTCGGTTCTATTGACTTCTACTATTTTTATCATGTTAACGGCTGGACTGACGATGAAGACCATTACTGAAATTTTTCATTGGAATATTATTTTGTTTGTTTTACTTATGCTGTTTATTGTCAGACCTGTCTCCATCTTTTTATCAACGGTAGGGACAGATTTATCTATAAAAGAAAAAATACTGATTGGCTGGATTGCCCCGCGCGGCATTGTGGCGTTAACGGTCTCAAGTTACTTTGCGAAAGTACTAATCGATGAAGGATTTAAAGATGCTTCCATCCTAACAACGCTGACATTTGCTTTAGTATTTGCTACGGTTTGTGCACACGGTTTTTCCCTTTCATGGCTAGCTAAGAAGCTTGATTTATCAATTGGAGAAGAACCTGGTATTTTGCTTGTAGGAAGCAATGATTTTACGGTTGCCTTTGCTTCCAAGTTAAAACAGCTGGGCTATCCAGTGTTAGTTGCTGATTCTTCGTGGGAGCGGTTAAGAGTTGCGCGCAGAGCGGAAGTAGATGTGTATCACGGAGAAGTTCTAGCTGAGCAAACGGAATATCATCTAGATTTAACTCCTTATGAATACGTGATTGCTGCAACTGAGTTAGATGCATATAATGCNCTTGTTTGTACTGCTTTTCTTCAAGATATGGGACGGAACAATGTTTTTCAATTGAGTATTCGTGANCAAGANGATTCAAGAGAAGATGTCGATGAAATTATGCACACNGTAAGAGGACGCATGCTCTTTAAGAAAGGAATTACGTGGGAGTTTCTACATCATAAAATGGAGCACGGATATACGATTTACAATACAAAAATTACGGATGAATATACGTATGAAACATATCTTGAGGAGAAAAGCGATGATTCTCTTTTACTAGCAGTGAGCAAGCAAGGAAAGGCATTGAGTTTTTTTGCTCATGATCAAGAAATAAACGTTAATGCGGGTGATACGGTGTTAAGCCTTCAGCCATTAAAAAGATAAAAAAACAGGCCTTCAATGGCCTGTTTTTTTATGCTTGTCTTTGTTTAAAATGAATGACGAACAGATAAGCAGCAGCTGCTGCAAAATAGATAGTAACGGCTGGTGCGGTGAAGACATGCCCAGCTACAAAAGCAATTCCAAGAGCTAATACAATTGCTGTACTATACATCATAAAGCTTTCATCAAGAAGCTGTGACGGGTCTTTAAATAATCGAACCAATACGGTTAAACCAACTACTAGAAGTGGAAGAACCCATAGTAAAAATCCGATGATACCTAAAGAGAAAAACAGATCATAAAAATCCATTTCAATCATCTTTGGCGGAAGCTGTTTTGTATAGTCACCAGAAAAGCCCATACCTATCATTTTTCTTGCAATAGGTGCTTTTGCATACTCTTCCTTATGATGAGCTAAAAATTGCTCACGGCTGCTTAGAATCAGATTTTGAATATCTTTGTCATCTAAATTTGATTCCTTTTGTTTTTTCTTTTTAGCCGGCTTTTCTTTTTCTTTCTTTTCCGGCTTTTCTTGCTTTGTTTTCTCTTTTTTAGCCTCTAACATATCNATGTGCGTATATGTGTTTTTATAAGCTGGAGAAATCGGAGTNGTTGCTCCGGTTACAATTAAAAGCAGAANTGANATTACTAAGTTGGCTTTAATTAAGCTGCGTTTATTCGTAAATAATTTTGCAAATAAGACAACTGTTGCTACAACTAAAGAAAGAATAACGGCACCTAAGCCTACTTTCGTTCCAAGCATGATGGACGAAACGGCTAACAAGATAAAAGGAATCCAGTAATAAGCTTTTGAAAACGAACGTACTTTATCTAAAGCTAAAAGCAGTGTGAGAGGAAGCAAAATAGCAATGGTTGCCCCTAGCTCATTCGCTGCATAAAACCAGCCTTTGAATCCGATTTTATTATACTGATAACTCTCTAGTGCTGTACCTGTTAGCATTGTACCGATAAAAACAATACTGATGATGAGTGAAGCAGTCAATAAGTTTTTGCTCAGTATTCTTTTTACATCCACAGACGATCGATAATGTGAAAACATCACAATCATTCCAAGTAATGTAACGTTCATATAAACAACCTTATTGAAAAATTTAATTTCTTGCCCAATATAATAAGGATCTTTCCATTGATGATTTAAGTAGATATTGAGTCCAAGAAAGAGTGCAAAAACAATAAGGTAGATAATCGAATATCTAGCCCATTTTGATTGTTTGGCAAACACTAAAAGTAGGACACCTGCAAAAATCATATATAGAAAGCGAATAACAACCCCAATTGAGAGACCACTATCCATGTTCAAAACCATGTACGTCGTTAGCATATCAATAATTGGCTGAATTGAAATAAAACCAACGAACAGAAAAAATAACCAGTATGTGTTCTTCATATAGTACTCTCCTGTTTTACGTGAATTAACGTTTTCTTTTAACTAAAAGCATAACACCTTCTACTCTGCATAATAGCGTCGACATTAAGTATACTAAACCACCTGCAATACAGACAATACCAAATCGTAAGATAACATGTAATGAATTCAAAAATGCGATGTCCTTTAAGAAGAACATGAGGATAGCAACAGGTACGGAAGCTAAAAGAATTTTTCCTGTTTCTTTCACTAGATATCCGTAATGGAAGTGATTGATTTGTTTTGCCAGCATAACGAATACGATGGCCGTATAGAAAAAGGCAACCACTGACATGGAAAGTGCTAATCCTTGGTATCCCATAAATTTAGTGAAAATCATGTTAAAGATGATGTTTAACACAATGGATAATAAGCCTGCTCTCATAATAAGATAACCTTTTTGAAGAGAATAAAATCCTTTTGCAAGAACAGCTTGCAGCGAATAGAAAAACACCGAACCTAGGTAATAATAAGATACATCCGTTGTTTTTAACGTCGAATGTGCGTCAAATGCACCGCGCTGATAAGCAATCATTACAATGTCTTTCATATAAAAGATCATAATAACAATCGTCGGAATCAGCAGCATCAGCATAAACGTAATCCCTTTTTCAATTCCCGATTTAAAGCGTTCTTCATCTTTTTCAGAAATGGCTCTTGCAATCAGCGGATAAATAATGGTTGCGACCGTAACCCCGAATATTGCCTGGGGAATACTTACAAGTCTGAAGGCGTAATTTAAGTATGAAATAACACCTTCACCAAAGGAGCCAGCAAAGAAGAAGTTTACAGTTAAATTAATTTGACCGACCATAATGGTCACACCAACAGGGATGAATACTTTATAAAAAGCCACCACTTCATCACGGTCAATTTTTTGCTTCCATAACAGCAGATGCTGCGGTTTAAAATAGACAACTTTAATTAAGAAAGAAGCAATTGTTCCTATAAAATAGCCAAGAGCAATTGCATAGCCGCCCATAATTGAATGTAATAGGATTGTACTTAAAATCGTAAATAGTACAACAACCGTTTGAGAAAACACGGAGAAAGAATATTGACTTCGTGCATCAAATACACCTTCGTATACGGCATTCACTCCAACTAGTGAAAGAGATAAGAAGTACATAACGCCCGTATAAATTCCTAGTTCAATTGCTGCTTTGGAAAAATTAGAATACGAAGCGGGAAAGTAAAAGAAAGCAGCAATTGATCCGAGAACCGAAATAATGAAACAAATAAGAAAGGTTGATTTAACAATATTAGTCAAATGAACCTTTCCTTTATTTTCTTTTTCATAACGTAAATAACTAGGAATAAACGCATCCTTCATCCCCGTTAACATAAATAAAATAAAAGCGTTTGGAATGATCATTGCTGCGTTGTATGAATCGACGATATAACTTGTACCGAAATAGTTAGCAATAACTAAATCACGAATCATACTAGAAAATTTCAAAAATAATGTTGATATGAGCAGTAAAATGCTCGCGAATTTTAAGTTTTTCATGCGAAACTCCTACCTTTTCAAGTTATCTCATCAACTATTAGCAATAAAGAAGCATCCGACAATTAGAAGAATACAGCCGATAACTTGTTTTGTTGTAACTTTTTCTTTAATTAAAAAGTAACCGAATGTTAATGTCCAAATATACGTAATAGACGTGAGCGGAAATACAATAGAATAAGGTAACAGCGTTAAAACATACACATTAAGCAGAGCTGCCGCCCCGTAAAAAAGGCCGCCACCCACAAAGCAAATAAGCGCTAGCTTTATCTTTTTTTCATTTAAATACGTAGAAATATACTTGAAAAAGACAGCTCCAACTGAACCTAAAAGGGTCATAATAATTAAAAGCGGGATACTATTCATCTTGGCCACCTACTAAAATTACACCTACGATAATAATAAGAGTACCGACCAGCTTCATAGGGCTAATGGTTTCATTTAATAGAAAGAAACCAAGAGCAATGCTGATTACGTATCCTAGGCTTAAAAATGGATGAAGTAAGGAAACTCTTTCAAATTTAAAAGCGGCAATCATAAAAACCGCTCCTAATCCATAAAGAAAAAAACCAATAATTAAATTTAAGTTAAATGAAGCTTCGGACAACTTCCAAAAAAGTTGTCCAACAGCTGTAAACAGGGAAGCCACGATAATGAGTGTGATTCCTAGCTTTTTGTTGTAATTGCTCTCCATCAGGAGGTCACATCCCTTTCTTTCTGATCAAATCGGATAAAAGGAAGACCAATAAAGAAGAAAGACACAAATACGCTTGCTAATAAATATCGAAAATCTTGAGCCGGCAATGCCGCAAGAACAGAAAGCGTGTTAAGAGCCCAAGGAATGACGATAATAAGTGACGTAATTCCTCTTCGAATCACTAGCATTAATGAAAATAATAAAATGACACAGTGATAAAAAGCTGGTTTCCATAAGAATGTAAAAACAGGGTGCTTAAAAATAGCTAAGTAAGCATTGGCAGTATGCGTAATAAACGGCTCGATTATTTTATTTTTAAGACCTAAATCATTGCCGTAATAAATGTTGGTTACATACGTATCTGTGTAGCCATCTTTAAAAGGATTGATTTGCCATACTAAAGCCGTTTGTTTGAGAAAGCCTTCCGTTGCTAGATAAGGATTTTTGATGACAATGCTAGCATAATTCTTAAAGTAAAGACCTAAATCATTAAAAATAAACTCGCGGTCGTAGTATTTCCAAGTGAATTTAATAGGATCGCTTTTATATGGATTGTACTTTTCTTTCCACAATTCAATAGGGAGCACTTTATTAAAATATTCGCGCTCTTCTTTTGACATTTCCCCATCATTTGAAATGATGTTTGCAATTTGTTGAGTTGGAATAGACAAAGCTTCATTTGGATCCGAAGGCTGTACATCAAGCCACGTGAACACAGGGCCTGTAACAATCTTTTGTAAAATAAAGACNACTAAGAAAATCGTGACAAGAGGTTTCCAATTTTTTCTGAATAAGACGATCATTAAAAGGAAAGTCAAAACGAANACAGGAAAACCATTATGTCTAAAGAAAGCNACTCCAAATGCGGAAAGTAAAAGTAAGAAAAAGCTTGCTTTGCTTTTAATCCAAGCACCTTTTGACAAATAGATTTTTGCAATATTCACCGTAAAAAACAGCAGAAAAGCACTGTATAAAATATCTTTCCAAATAATAATTGAAAAGATTAAAAAGCTTGGAATAATGACAATGATAGCTGTTAAAAATCCAATCATAACAGGATGTGCTTTGCGTTTAATGAAAAAGTCAAACGTATAGGCGTATATGCTTACTACAACAACAATTTGCGTGAACGCTACAATTCCTGGGTTATCCCATATTTTTGTCAGCAGCATNATNAGCCANGTAATCATAATAGGGTGCCAATCGTTAAATTCTCCNTTATGTGCCTGTCTCCACTGTGCTAATGAATCGGGAGTCATGGCCGCTGGGAAAAAGGCGAACCAGTAATATAGACTAACAGCTAAAATAAGAATCGTAACAATTCCTAGGTAACGCTTTGGGTGTGCAAATGTATAGTGAAAATCGTTTATCTGTTTGATAGCGCNGAGTACAGCGGCCGTCAGCAGCATTGCCAATAAGAGTACGGCTGATGGCATACAAAACGAGTAAGAAAANAGTTGAGCTCGTCATATGTAAGTTATCTAAAAGCGAAAACTGTACGATAAACGAAAAAACAATCAGCAATAGCCATTCTAGCGGTTTAAATGAAGCATAAGCTCTATTTTTATAAATAAAAATAGAGCTTATGATGGTAAATACAAGTGCAGCAAAAAGGNAAAGATAGTGAACACCNTCTGGATTACCAATACTTAAACCGATAAGAATAATTAAAGCTGTTACTGTAAGCAGNAAAATACTTTTTTTATTCTTCATCATTGTTATTCTCCTACTTGTTCAATCTGTTCAATTTTTTTATTTAGTTCTAATTCATATTGCTTGCGATTTAATGAAGCGATTGTATCTAGAATTAATCCACAGACGAAAGATAAAACACCTAACACCATCAATCCAGTTGCTAAGATAGATGACGGTACTTTGGTAATAAAGCCTGTATCAAAAAATTCATAAAGTACCGGAGCACCAACAGCTAATCCTGCGACAATAAACAACACTGTCCAAATGGAGAAGAACTGAAGCGGCTTGTACTCTTTAAATAACGTAAAAATCATTCGTAACACTTTAAATCCATCAGAGAACGTATTAAGTTTCGATTCGCTGCCTTCAGGTCGATCGCGATAATCGATCGCGATTTCTTTTAGGCGGAANCGTTTATCTAACGCGTGAAGNCTCATTTCTGTTTCAATNTCAAATCCCGGNCTCATCACAGGNATTGATTTTACAAATAATTTATCGTACGCACGATAACCTGTCATGATATCTTTAATNTTACTTTTGTACAGGCCGTTAATTAAAGAACGTACTAAGTTGTTACCAAAATTATGGAAAGCACGTTTGTTTTCTTCGAGATACGTTCCGTTTGATAAACGATCTCCAATGACCATGTTAGCTTCTCGATTTCTAATAGGCTCAATTAATTGATGAACAAATTCTGCAGGATACGTATCATCCCCATCTACCATGACATAACAATCTGCATCAATTTCTTGAAACATCGAACGTACAACGTTTCCTTTTCCTTGCTTGAATTCTTTTTTGACGATTGCCCCGTGTTCAAGTGCAATTTCACTTGTGCGATCTTTTGAATTGTTATCGTACACATAAATATCTGCACTAGGCAGTTCGCGTTTGAAATCGTCAATTACTTTTCCAATTGTTACTTCCTCGTTATAACAAGGAATTAAAACTGCGACTTTCATTTTTCCACCTCATCAAAAAAAATTGTTGGGAGTTGTTCAGCAATTACATCTACTGTGTAGCGGTTTGCTGTTTGTAACGCCTGTTGAGACATTTGCTGTTTCACATCTTCAGGAAGATTAATAAAAGCCTGTAGCTGTGAAGCTAGTTCGTCTACATTTTTAGGCTCAAAGAATAGACCATTCTTTCCGTCTATAATGTAATCTTTTAGACCACCAATCTGACTCCCAATTACGGGTGCTCCGCAAGCCATAGCTTCGAGGCCGACTAAGCCCAAACTTTCTCCTTTTCTTACGGTCGGAAACACGAATGCTTCAATCGCATTATATACGTAAGCAAGAGAGGACTGAGGAAGGAGAGGGAAATGGATGACTTTTTCCTCTAGACCTAGAGTCTTGATCATTTCCTTAAATGCAGCTTCATCTTTTCCGCTTCCAACGTATAGGTATTTATAAGAAGTGGGCATTTGTTGTTCAGCTTTTGCAATTGCTTGCAGGTAGTATTCCCATCCTTTACCCACATCAATGCGGCTTACACATCCAAGATAACGGATAGTAGGGTCCAAGTTTAGTTCTTGATAAGCTTTGCTTTTATCTGCATAAGGGTGAAACAGATCTTTATTCACTCCTCCGCTTGGAAAAATATAGATTGGGTTATGAACCTTATATTTCTCTTCAACGAGCCCTTTATAATAAGGAGAAGGAGTAATAATTTTAGTAGAATGTTGCAATAAGTCATTTACTCTAGGCTGATACTTTTCCTGTGAAGGTACTTCAGGTACAACGTCTGAACCATGCACGTTTGTCACAATCTTCACATTCTTCTTTAGCTTTTTAAGAATCAGCAGCGGAAGAGCATTATGAGATGCATAATGTACGTAAAGGTAGTCGTAGTTTTTTGTCAAGCCCGTCAAGACGACATTAGCATAATGAGAAGCATAGCTAAAAAGCTTGCTTAATTTGCTTGTCTTTTTTTGCATGACAATTTTATCAACTTGAATACCATGTTGAACTAAAATTTTTTCAGTGTTTTGAACAAATACACCATAGCTCGGGAATTGTTCCGAAGGATACATATTTGAAATCAACAAAATTTTCATGATTGTTTCACACCTATTTTTCTTTATTAGTTTATGATAATGACAACGGGTGTTCATTTAAATAGAGCTTACATGTATCATCTTACTATTAAGTTGAGCGATTTCATTGATAAACATGCAAAAATGGGTTGCATATCGCCAACATCACAATATTATAGCACACCTACTTTTTAAAATGCGAAAGTTTATCGGACACTTCTAAAACGATAGATAAAGCAGTAAAGAAGATGATTTTCACATCATCATAATCACACGAAAAAAAGCGAACGCTATTCGTTCGCTTTATGTCACTTATTTCACTTCAACGCTTACCCCAAAATGGTCGGAAACAACGGGATAATGTATGCCGTTAAACACCACAGTTGATGACTGAATATCCTGCGCATGACTCGATAGAATTAGATCAAGGCGCAGTGCCCGTTCATTATCATCCCATCCAGCAATGTTACCTTTAACTGTAATACCGCTGTCTTTTTTATTCGATAGAGTATACGTATCATAGAGGCCTTGGCTCAACAGGTAGTCGTAACCTTCATTTCGTCTATGAGCGTCATTATTAAAGTCTCCGAGTAGGAAAAATGGGTTATCTTTGTGTACATGAGCTAGCAGCGTATCAACTTGCTGCTTGAACGGCTCTTCCTCGTCATCCCACCAGCCAAGATGACAAGAATAAAACGTAAGGAGTTCTTTTTCATATTCGATTGTTGCTCCAACAATTCTTCTCGTTTTCCAATAGTCAATATTTGACGTTTGTGAAACAAAAAATGAATGCTCTTCAATAATCGGGTGTTTCGTTAAAATGGCAATTCCTTCTTCATACACTTCATAGCCTATATGAGATAAATCCCATACCAATTGATAGTCTTCACCTTGCTTACCCAGTTCTTTTGCTAAAAGCCAAGCGTAATTATCGCTACGAATGTAGTCATATACATAAGGTGCGTCTACTTTTTGGCTTACTTCCTGTAAAGCAATGACATCATATTTTTCTTTTTTAATTACTTCAGCTAGACAAGATAACTTGTCTAGCTGATTTTCCTCTTGCCAAGAGTGGCAATTTAACGTTAATAGCTTCATTATGTTAAGCTCCTAACAAATCTTGAATGTCGGATTTCAAAACATCCGCTTTAGGTCCATAAATAGCTTGTACCCCTTTATCTTTCAAGATTAAACCAAGGGCTCCGTTTTGTTTCCACTCACTTTCTCCTGCAACGGCATGTATATCTTTTACCGTTACACGTAAGCGAGTCATACAAGCATCAACGTCTTCAATATTGTTTTCTCCGCCAAGCAGTCCAATAATGACTGGGGCAAGCGAATCATTTTTCACCTGCTTGCTGCTTGTTGCAGTTGTTTCTTCATCAATATAGTTTCCGTTACGTCCCGGCGTTGGGAAGTTAAAACGTTTAATTAAGAAGTTTGCCACTCCAAAATTTAAGCCAAAGAATACAAGGCAGGCGATGACAAAGTTCATTAAGTCAGCCCATAGTCCGGCTTTGATAATCATTGGTGTACGTGTTAATAGTTCAATTACGCCAAATGAGTGTACGCGAACATGAACAATATCAACAATGGCAAAAGCCAGTCCCGTCATAATTGCATATACGACATATAAAAGAGGTGCTGCGAACATGAACATAAATTCGATTGGTTCTGTTACGCCTGTTAAGAAAACAGCTAGTCCAGCTGAAAAGAACATTGAACGATATTTTGAACGTTTGTCAGGATCTACGTTACGATACATTGCTAAAGCGATTCCAATTAGCGACGCACAAGA
>Ga0058696_1001123_pt1 | contig 10592 bp, 8 predicted proteins | sample AgamicMgSfrz_FD_55077 | JGI IMG/M metagenome (GOLD analysis project Ga0058696, IMG submission 55077) | Agave microbial communities from Guanajuato, Mexico - Mg.Sf.rz | ecosystem: Host-associated > Plants > Phyllosphere > Phylloplane/Leaf | place: Guanajuato, Mexico | collected 2012-05-30 | reverse complement strand
GTGCAGCCGACGCCCGCCGGCCCGCCCGTCACCGCGACGATGCGCGACGCGCGCCCGGCGAGCAGGCGCCGCAGCCCTTCGGCCTGATCGATGATCCGTTTATCCAAATCGCACCTCGTGCAGCTCGGCGGTGGAACGTGCGGTCAGTGCGGAAAGCAGCGTCGGCATGTCCTCGTCTTGCGGCACGAAGGGCGAGCCGTCGCGCGGCACACAGAACGCGCTCTTCAGCAGGAATTTGGTCGACGCGACGTACAGGTTCTCCGGCACCTTCTGGCCGGTCGACACGTAGTGGACCGGCAGCTTGTAGCGGATCACCGTGTCCAGCACGCCGCCGAGGTGGGTCGCCTCGTCGAGCTTCGTGAGGATGCAGCCGGCCAGATCCGGGTGGTCGCCCGCGCTGCGGTACGCCTGCACGACTTCGTTCAGCGTGTCGCCGTGGCTCGTCGCGTTGAGCAGCAGCAGGCGCTGCACCGGCGCGTTCGCGCCGTGCAGCATCGCGATCTGGTCGGACACCGCGCGGTCGCGCTGGCTCATGCCGATCGTGTCGATCAGCACGATGTGCTTGTTGCGCAGCTCGGACAGCGCGAGCGCGAGGTCGCCCGCATCCTTCACCGCGTGCACCGGCACGCCGAGGATCTTGCCGAAGATGCGTAGTTGCTCGTGGCCGCCGATCCGGTAGCTGTCGGTGGTCAGCAGCGCGACCTTGCTGGCGCCGAAGCGCATCACGCAGCGCGCGGCCAGCTTCGCGGTGGTGGTCGTCTTGCCGACGCCCGTCGGCCCCATCAGCGCGAACACGCCGCCGCGCTCCATCAGCGCGTCCTCGCTGTCGAGCACCGGCAGGTTCGACGCGAGCACCGACTGCGCCCATTCGGCGGCCTGCTCGAAGGTCTGCGCACCGTCGCCGGACGGCAGGTTGTCGACCAGCATCCGCACCAGTTGCGCGGAGAAGCCGGCCGCGAACAGGTGCTTCGTCAGCGCGCCGTGAACGGCGCTGCGACGCTGGCGGTCGTGCCACATCAGGCTGTCGAACTGCTCTTGCATCACCCCGCGCAGCTCGCCCAGCTCCTGCATCACGGTGTCGTTGACGATCCGCTCGATGCGCGACTTCACCGCGTCGGCCACCGCGGCGGCCGCGTCGGACGACAGGCGCGTGCGTTCGGCCGTCTTGGCGGCGTACGCNGCGCCCGTGTCGGGGGCGCGCCGCGCGGCGGCCGGCGCGCCGGCNGCCGGCATCCGGCGTTCTGCGTCGCGCACGATGTCGCGNGCCCAGTCGGGCGGCGTCGCACTGGCTGCGGGCTGCGGCNCACTCGCCTGCGGCTCGGCAGGCGCCTGCGCTCGGGCGATCAGCGCGTCGCGCTGCTGCGTGAGGCGCTTCGCGTGCTCGACCAGCCACGGNGCGGGTTCGGAAGTGGGGGCCGGCCATCCGGCGGCCGGCGATCCGGCGGCCGGTGCTGCGCTCGACGGCACNGCCGCCGCGGGCGCGTCGGCCTCGATCGACGAACGATGCGCATCCGCCTCTTGCGGCTCGGCGCTCGCGCCGAACACNGANGANAACACGTCCGGCAGCCCGCCTTCGCCCGCCGCATACGGATTGACGGCCGGGCGCGGTGCGATGCCGGGGCGCGACACGATNCCCGGCACGGCGGCGGCCGGCACGGATTCCGGCACGCGCGACGGNGCGANGCGCGGACGCGCGGCCGGCGGCGCCACCGCGGCNAGATCCGAATCGGCGAGTGCAACGATTTCGACACTGCCGTCATCGAGCGTGCGGTTCGACAGCACGACCGCGTCGGCGCCGAGCGCCTCGCGCACGAGACGAAGCGCGTCGCGGCTCGTTGCGCCGGTGAATTTGCGAATGTTCAAGCGGAACCCCCGATGACGTTAACGACTTTGATCGTGCGTGTGTCCGGCACTTCGGCATACGACAGCACTTTCAATTGCGGCAGGCTGCGGCGCAGGAAGCGCGCGAGCATCGCGCGCAGCGCGTGCTGCACCAGCAGCACCGGCGGCAGCCCGAGATTCTGTTGACGCAGCATCGCTTGCTGCGTGCCGGTCAGAAGGTTGTGCGCGAGGCCGGGCTCGAGGCCCGGGTTCGCGCCGGTGGCGAGCGCCTGCGACAGCACGCGCTCCAGGTTCGCGTCGAGGCCCATCACCTGCATTTCGCCGTTGCCCGGATACCACTGCTGCGTGATCGCGCGGCCGAGCGAGAGCCGCACCGCGGCCGTGATCTCGAACGCGTCGCCGCGGCCCGCATGCTCGGACACGGCCTCGAGGATCGTGCGCATGTCGCGGATCGGCACGCCTTCCTCGAGCAGGTTCTGCAGCACCTTCTGCAGCGTGGTGAGCGAGATCGTCTTCGGCACGAGGTCCTCGACGAGCGACGGCGCGTCCTTGCCGGTACGCTCGACGAGCGCCTGCACTTCCTGGCGGCCGAGCAGCTCGGCCGCGTGCTGGACGACGAGATGGTTCAGGTGCGTCGCGACCACCGTGCTCGCGTCGACCACCGTGTAGCCGTACACCTGCGCCTGCTCGCGCAGCGCGACGTCGATCCACACGGCCGGCAGCCCGAACGCGGGGTCCTGCGTGACGGCNCCCGGCAGCGCGGCCGTCACCTGNCCCGGGTTGATCGCGAGCCACTGGCCCGGNAACACTTCGCCCGCGCCGATCTCGACGCCCTTCAGCGCGATCCGGTACGCGTTCGGCCGCAGTTCGAGGTTGTCGCGGATATGGATCACCGGCGGCAGGAAGCCGATTTCCTGCGCGAATTTCTTGCGGATGCTCTTGATGCGCTTGAGCAGCTCGCCGTCGCTGTTCTTGTCGACCAGCGGGATCAGCCGGTAGCCGACTTCGAGGCCGAGCGGGTCGATCAGCTGCACGTCGTCCCACGTCGCTTCGTGGCTGTCGGCCGGCAGCACGGCGGGCGGTGCGATGTCGGTCACGTCGCCGGCCACCTTGCGGGCCGCCGCGCGCTTGGTCTGGGTGCGCGCCAGCCAGATCGCACCGCCGCCGAGCGCGAGGAACGCGAAGTGCGGCATCCCCGGGATCAGCCCCATCAGCACGATGATCGCGCCGGTGATGTTCAGCACGCGCGGGTTCGTGAACAGCTGGCCGGTGATCTGCGTGCCGATGTCCTCGTCGGTCGCGACGCGCGACACGATCACGCCGGCCGCGGTCGAGATCACGAGCGACGGGATCTGCGCGACGAGGCCGTCGCCGATCGTCAGCAGCGTGTAGTTGGTGCCGGCCGCGGCGAAACTCATGTCGTGCTGCACCATCCCGACGATCAGCCCGCCGATCACGTTGATCGCCATGATGATCAGGCCGGCGATCGCGTCGCCGCGCACGAACTTCGACGCGCCGTCCATCGACCCGTAGAACTCGGCTTCCTGCGACACGGCGAGGCGGCGCTTGCGGGCCTGTTCCTCGTTGATGAGGCCGGCGTTGAGATCCGCNTCGATCGCCATCTGCTTGCCGGGCATCGCGTCGAGCGTGAAGCGCGCGGACACTTCGGCGATCCGCCCCGCNCCCTTCGTGATCACCATGAAGTTGATGATCATCAGGATCACGAACACGACGATGCCGACCGCGAAGTTGCCGCCNACGAGGAAGTGGCCGAACGCCTCGATCACCTGGCCGGCCGCGTCGGGNCCGGTGTGGCCTTCGAGCAGCACGACGCGGGTCGACGCGACGTTCAGCGACAGGCGCAGGAGCGTCGAGAACAGCAGCACGCTCGGGAACGCCGCGAAGTCGAGCGGCTTCATCGTGTACATGCTGACGAGCAGCACCATCACGGACAGCGCGATGTTGAANGTGAACAGCAGATCCAGCAGCATCGGCGGCAGCGGCAGGATCATCATCCCCAGGATCATGCAGATGAGGATCGGGCCCGCGAGCGCGCGCAGGTTCGTGCCTGCCAGCACGTTCGGGCGCTTCGCGAACAGGCCGGTAGTCGGGGTGCTCATGCTGCGTTCCCTTGCTTGCCGAGGGCGTCCTCGGCTTCTTCACGCTCGTCGTCGTCGGCGACCGACGTGCCCTTGTCGAGTTCGGCCGGCACGTCGAGATCGACCGGCATCGCCGGGAACGCACCGCCTTCCGAACGGAAGCGCTTGAGCTGGTAGACCCACGCGAGCACTTCGGCGACCGCCGAGTACAGCGAACCGGGGATCTCGCGCTCGAGTTCGACGTTGTGATACAGCGCACGCGCGAGCGGCGGCGCTTCGAGCAGCGGCACGTTGTGCTCGGCCGCGAGCTCGCGGATGCGCGCGGCGACGAGGTTCACGCCCTTCGCGACGACCTTCGGCGCGCGCATCTCGCCATCCGTGTATTGCAGCGCGACCGCGAAGTGCGTCGGGTTCGTGACGACCACGTCGGCCTTCGGCACGGCCGCCATCATCCGGCGGCGGGCGATCGCGCGCTGCTGCTGGCGAATTCGCCCCTTCACGTGCGGATCGCCTTCGTTCTCGCGATGCTCGCGCTTCACTTCTTCCTTCGTCATGCGCAACTTCTTGTTGTACTGCCAGAGTTGGTAAGGCACGTCGAGCCCGGCGACGACCAGCATCCCGGCGACCGTCGTGCCGCAGCACACGGCGACCAGATGCAGCGCATCGGGCAGCGCGGCGCCGAGCGGCTGGGTCGCGAGGCCGAGCAGTTCGTCCTTGCTGTGCCAGATCGCGATGCCGCCGATCCCGCCGACGACCAGCGTCTTCGCGATCGACATCCCGAGCTGGATCGGCCCCTGGATCGAGAAGATCCGGCCGAGGCCCGAGATCGGGTTCAGGCGGTCGAACTTCAGCTCGAACGTCTTTTGCGAAATCAGCCAGCCGCCGAGCGCCATCGGCGCGAGCAGCGCGGCGACGCCGGTGAGCGCGAGGAGCGGCAGCAACGCGGCGAAGCCTTCGAGGCTCGCACTGCCGGCCGCCGACAGCATCCGGTGGGTGTCGAACGCGGTCGCGCGATCGAACGTGAACGCGCCGCGCAGCATCGCCTGCAGATGCGCGCCCGACGGGCCCGCGAGCAGCCATGCGCCGTAGAACCCCGCCGCGAGCAGTGCGAACGAAGCCAGTTCGCGCGAACGCGCGACCTGCCCCTCCTCGCGCGCCTTCTCGCGGCGCCTGGGAGTGGCGGCTTCGGTCTTGTCGAGATCGCTCTCGTCTGCCACGGGGCCTCCAGTCGGGTACGGCGGAATGCCGCTTTCCAGTGACACCGATTATTCATGGAGGCGTCAAACGCCGATCGGTCGAGCAAAGCCGGGAAAGGGGGGTATTTCGGAGAATCGGGCGAACCGCCGCGAACGCGGCTGGAGCGGGGGCGGAACGCCGCGCGGCGCGGCGGGAAAACGGGCCGGCCTGCGCGTCGGCGCGTCGGCGTATCGGCGTATCGGCGAAGCGGCGGCGGCCAGCGGGACCGCGGCGGCGCGATGCGGGGGAATGGTGAGCCGACGGCCGGGAAAGGCGGGAAATCGGCCTCGACGCAACGATGTCGCGCATCGCAACGAAACGGTCGGCCGCCGGCCTTGAGCGGCCCGACCGACCGAAGCGGCCTCGGGCCTGTTCACGCCGACAACGGGCTTCGCTGGCCCTAGCCGGCCGCCGCCCGCTGCAGCGCGCCGAGATCGAGCTTCTTCATCGTCATCACCTGCGCCATCACGCGCTCGGCGCGGGCCGGGTCGCCGGTCATCAGCTCGGCCATCTGCACGGGCACGACCTGCCACGACACGCCGAAGCGGTCGCGCAGCCAGCCGCATTGCTGCGCGCGCTCGTCGCCGCCTTCGGACAGGCGCGCCCAGTAATGGTCGATCTCNGCCTGGTCGCGGCAGTTGACGACGAACGACACGGCCGGCGTCATCTGGAACACGGGGCCGCCGTTCAGCGCGACGAACGCCTGCCCGTCGAGCTCGAACGCCACGGTCATCACCGCGCCCTCGGCGTTGCCGGACGCGTGCGCACCGGCCTTGCCGTAGCGCGCGACGTGCACGATGCGCGCGTTGTCGAACACCGATACGTAGAAACCGGCCGCCGCCTCGGCGTCGCGGTCGAACCACAGGAACGGCGTGATGCGCTGGATACGCGGATTCATGGCGCTGTCTCCTCGATGTCGTGCCGGCACCGGTGCCGGTCTTACATCGTAGACGCTATGCCGGCGCCCGGCCGAGCGCCGGTCCGTAGCCTCGCGCCCGCCGGGGCCGAAAAAAAGGGGGCGATCGCTCGCCCCCTCGTTCCTGCGTCCGGCCGTGCCGCGTCAGAACGCGACGAACGGCTGCGGGCCGCCGCTCGCGGTCTTGTCCATCCCGAAGTAGATCGTCTTGCCGTAGAAGTGCGGCATGCCGATGTCGAGCCAGCTGGACGAGCCGAACGGGCCCGCGATGTCGTTGAACGCGAACGTCGACGGATTCGAGAACAGCGAATCCGCGTTCGCGACCGGCATCGACACGGTGCCCGACGCGCCGTTCTGGCCGCTCAGCGTGGCCGAATAGGTGGTCGTCGCCGACGGGCAGTAGAACTCCGTATTCCTCGAACAGACCGTCTGCGCCGAATCGTTGAAGAAATACGCGTTGGAGCCGGTATCGAAGAACGCGGTCACGCTGCGCCCCTGGAACGTCGCACTGACGTCGCCGGTCGTGGTCGACGTCATCACCGTCTTCCCGCTCAGGTTCGGCAGGCCGAACGTCAGCGTGCCGGTCGCGCTTGCCTGCCCGTTGTCGGAGATGGCCGGCATCTGCACGCTCACCCCGTCGTTGTTCGCGAACCGATGCACCGGGTTCGCCACCTGCTGCGCCAGCGGCACGAGCGCGACCGTGCAGCGCGCGTTGTCGCCGTTCGGGCACGCGTAGTAGTTGTTGCTCGTCGACGTCGACGTGGCGCAGGTCGTGCCGCAGTCGTACGGCGCCGGCCCGATGCCGAGGATCCCGTTCGCGCCGAGCGCGCCGGTCGAGTTGGCCGACGCGCCGCCGTTCGTGCACGAGCTCGGTACGTTGGTCGTGCCGAGGTCGCCGATGATCTGCACGGGCAGCGAGCTCGCCTGCTCGGTGCCGATCGACAGGTCGACGGTGCGCACCGAGCCCCACGTGTAGCTCGACACGAACTTGCCGCATTCGGCGACCGGCGCGCCGCCGCTCGTCACCTGCGGCAGGCTGTCGTGCACGCCCGCCACCGCACTGCCGACGAGCCGCAACCCGTAGGACGCGGTATCGACGAGCACGTTGTTGACGACCTGACAGTTCGACGTGCCAGGCACGCAGATCTTCAGGCTGATGGTCGGGATGTTGATCACGTTCGCGGCGCCGGCGCCGACCGTGACGACGGCCGTGTTGCCGCTGTTGCCGTCGGACCCGCCCGAGCCGTTGCCGCCCGTATTGCCGGCATTGCCGCCGTTGCCCGAACCGCCGCCGCCATCGCCGCCGCCGCATGCCGTCACGAGCACGGCCGTCGCGGCCAGGAGGCCCAGCACGCCGAGCCAGCGCTTGAATGTACGAGGAATGCTCAAGATCGCTCTCCCGCTGTCACTGGATATCGGTGCCGGCCACGCCGGCGGGCAGCGCCGACGGCAGCCACGCCTGGCCGGAGAAGGCGCCCATGTGGCCGCCCGTCCGGATCACGAGGCCGCTCGTCTCGACGGCCACCGGCGCGCGCCAGCCGCGCGCCCGGTGCGCCGCCTGGACGCCGGCGGTGTACTGCGGGAAATAGCTGCCGAGCAGCGACGCGAGATCCGGCATCGTCGGCCCGCGCCACGCGAGGCCGAACACGCTGCCGGCGGCCGACGTGTATTCGTGGATGACGGTGCCCGATCCGAGCGTGATCTCGCGAACGGTATAGGCGGCCGTGCTGGCCTGCGCGCCGTCCGCCGAGCGCATGGCGCGCTGCAGCGCGCGCACGGTGGCGGCCTGATCGTCCGCCGGCGGCGACATCGGCGCGCCGCCCAGTTCCGCATGTGCGTGGACGGCCCACAGCACACCCATTGCAGCCGTCGCGTGCGCGACGGTCCAGCCCAAGCGTTTCAGCTTCACGTTCCCCCCCAAGGGACTGGCTTCGTTGCCGACGGCGCCGCCGTCGGCACGCGCCGCCTGCCAACTTATGAATCTTACGAATGAGACGCTACGTTGCTGCTGACGCGTAGTATGCCTGCGGAGTGTGGCGAAGTGTCAATTCGACGCAGGATGACACCGCGCCGCGCAAGCGCGGCGGGCGGGAGAACGAAGCGGGAAAGGGGAATGCGCGCCTCGGCCCCGCGGGGGACGGGGCGCCCGGCGATGGAGCGCGCGGATGCGCCGCGGCAGGATCAGAAGCCGAGGCTCGCGAGCAGATCGTCGACCTGCCCCTGGTCCTGAACGACGTCGGATTTGCCTTCCGGCGCGATCTGCGGGCCGTTCAGCAGCGATTCGGGGCTGCCGGTCGCGCTCATCTGCTCGGCCGCCAGCGCGGCCGCGGTGGCGGCGAACTGCTCGCGCCGCTCCGGCGCGATGTTCTCGACGAGCACGGTGAGGAGCTGCTGCTCGATCAGGTAGACCATGTCCATGATCTTCTTGATCACCTGCCCGGTCAGGTCCTGGAAATCCTGCGCGAGCATGATCTCGAGCAGTTGCGCGCGGGTCGCCGACGTCGACTCGGGCAGCGTGCGCAGGAACGTGCGCGTATCGTCCATCAGCTCGCGCACTTCCGCGTGCTCGATCGGCGCGGCATACCACTGCGCCCAGCGCGCGTCGAGCGCCTCGGCTTCGTTCTGGATGCGCTCCTGCACCGGCTTCGCGATCTCGATCGCNTTCAGCACGCGCTCGGCGGCCTGTTCGGTCATCGTCGCGACGTAGCGCAGCCGGTCGCGCGCATCGGGCACGGCTTCCGCCGCGCGCTCGACATGCTTGTCGAGCCCGAGCTCGCGCATCGAATCGCGCAGCGTGCGCGTGACGTGGCCGATGCGCGCGAGGATCCGGTCGCTCGCGTAATCGGCGCCTTCGGCATGGCCGTCGGCGTTGATCGCCGCACCGGCAAGCGCCGCATGGATCGGCTCGTTCACGTTCAGCTCCCGGCCTTGGCCATCTTGTCGATGATCTTGTTCAGCTTCTCGTCGAGCGTCGCGGCCGTGAACGGCTTCACGACGTAGCCGCTCGCGCCGGCCTGGGCGGCCGCGATGATGTTCTCCTTCTTCGACTCGGCCGTGACCATCAGCACCGGCAGGTGCGTGAGCGTCGCGTCCGCGCGGATTTCCTTCAGCATCGCGAGGCCGTCGAGGTTCGGCATGTTCCAGTCCGAGATCACGAAGTCGAAGCCGCCGCCGCGCAGCCGCGCGAGGCCGGCCGCGCCGTCTTCCGCCTCATCGACGTTCGTGTAGCCCAGTTCCTTGAGCAGGTTGCGGACGATCCGGCGCATCGTCGGGAAATCGTCCACCACCAGGATTTTCATGCTCTTGTCCATCGTCGTTCCTTTCCAGATTCGTTTCCGTCGAGGCGCGTATCGTGGCACGCGCCCCGTGACATTCCATTCACACGCGCTGCACGCGGTCGCCCATCGTCGCCAGGCGCGCCATCACGCGGCGGCTCATGTCGGCGAGCGGNGCGACCTCGTCCGCGCCGCCGAGCGCGATCGCCTCGCGCGGCATCCCGAACACGATACAGCTCGCTTCGTCCTGCGCGAACGTGTGAGCGCCCGCGCGTTTCATTTCCAGCAGGCCGGCCGCCCCGTCGCGGCCCATCCCGGTGAGGATCACGCCGATCGCGTTCTTGCCCGCGTGCGTCGCCGCCGAGCGGAACAGCACGTCGACCGACGGGCGGTGCCGGTTCACCGGCGGCTCGTCCGACAGTTGCGCAATATAGTTCGCGCCGCTTCTCGCGAGCAACAGGTGCGCATGGCCCGGCGCGATGTACGCATGGCCCGGCAGCACGCGTTCGCCGTGCTCGGCTTCCTTCACCGCGATCCGGCACAGGCCGTTCAGCCGCTGCGCGAACGATTTCGTGAAGCCGGGCGGCATGTGCTGCGCGATCAGCACGGCCGGCGCATCCGGCGGCANCGGCGTCAGCACTTCGCGGATNGCCTCGGTGCCGCCCGTCGACGCGCCGATGATGATCAGCTTCTCGGTACTGACGAGCGGNTTGTTGATCATCGGCGCGGCCGCGGCGCTGTCCGCCGAGCGCGCGGCGGCCTGCGGCTGCGGCGCCTGGCGCACGCGCGCGCGCGACGCCGCGCGGATCTTGTCGGCGAGCTTTTCCGCGTAGTCGAGCATCCCGTCGCGAATCCCGACGCGCGGCTTCGTGACGAAATCCACCGCGCCGAGTTCGAGCGCGCGCAGCGTGATTTCCGAGCCGCGCTCGGTCAGCGACGACACCATCACGACCGGCATCGGCCGCAGGCGCATCAGCTTCTCGAGGAAGTCGAGCCCGTCCATGCGCGGCATTTCGACGTCGAGCGTGAGCACGTCGGGGTTGTGCTGCTTGATGAGCTCGCGCGCGACGAGCGGATCGGGCGCGGTCGCGACCACCGTCATGTCGGGCTGGCTGTTGATGATCTCGGTCATCAGGCTGCGGATCAGCGCCGAATCGTCGACGCACAACACTTTGATCTTCTGCACTGCGGTCAGGCCTCCTGCTTTCTTGATAGGTTCGCGGC
>Ga0058696_1001121_pt1 | contig 10612 bp, 21 predicted proteins | sample AgamicMgSfrz_FD_55077 | JGI IMG/M metagenome (GOLD analysis project Ga0058696, IMG submission 55077) | Agave microbial communities from Guanajuato, Mexico - Mg.Sf.rz | ecosystem: Host-associated > Plants > Phyllosphere > Phylloplane/Leaf | place: Guanajuato, Mexico | collected 2012-05-30 | reverse complement strand
TATAAACTAAGCATATATTTACATAGACAAGACATAGCTTTTACTTTACATGCACAATTTTTGTGCATGTTTTTTATTTAACAAAATAACTATTTTGTTTAATTTATAAAATACAACCACTTGTCCATTTCACTTTGCTCTATTACTACATTTACTATTAGTAATACAAATTTTTCAGAGGTGAATTATATTGGACGAGTTTTTATCATCCGCTGCACTAAATCCGGGTTCGATTGGACCGACACTCCCACCTATGCAACCTTTTCAATTCCCTACTGGTCCCACTGGTTCAACGGGTGCTACAGGGGCGACTGGTAACACTGGGCCTACCGGTATTACAGGTCCCACTGGCATCACTGGGCCTACTGGTATTACAGGTCCCACTGGCATTACTGGGCCTACCGGTATTACGGGTCCCACTGGCATTACTGGGCCTACTGGCATCACTGGGCCTACTGGACCTACTGGGCCTACTGGGCCTACTGGCATCACTGGGCCTACTGGACCTACTGGGCCTACTGGGCCTACTGGGCCTACATTATCTTTCACTCCCCTTGCACCAACCCCTGAACCTATAGAGCTTCCAGCAAATACAAATAACGTTTTAATTATGGAAGTCTTAGTTCCTATAGAACACCAAAATGATAGAGTCCTATTAAACGCAACAATGGGAACAGATATATTTGTTCATATAGGAGAAGAGGAAGATACAATCTTTGATGTAAATGCCATTACGTATCAATTATTCCGTGACAATGTGTTGCTGACAGATACAAGTGTTTCAGGAAGCTACCAAATGGGCACTGCTGCTGACACACTTTATACTTTTAACTCCACATTTACATGGGTAGACATCCCTGGAGACCCAGTATTGCCACCAGACCCCATTATTTATAGTATTGTGGCGAATATAGGAGATTTAAGTGACACTATAACATCAGCACAAGTTGGAAATCGTGGGTTGGCTGCAATAAAATTCCCTGGAGACCCAATTTAATTAAAAATATTTCTCACTTATTCCACTATGGAAATGTAAATATTAAAATCCCTACGTTTAATCTACCGAGCAGTTAGTTTTTGCTAGCTGCTCTTTTTATACAAAATTCAAATTTGGTCTTACTTTACATCGACACGTTCTTGACTTGCTTCTCGACTAAAACCATCCGGATATCTTTTAGCTAATTTCGCAATATTCATTTGAACAATATCTTCTAGGGTATATCCCATTTCGTGGGCCATAATGGAGATATAGTACATAATGTCCCCCAATTCTAACGCCAACTTATGAGTATTCCCGTTCTCTTCCCCTGGACAATGAGCTGGATCAAATCCGTGACCATGAAAGATGGCTTTTTTTACGATATCAGCGATCTCGCCAGATTCTCCAGTAAGCCCTAATGCTGCATTTAAAACACGTCCACCGAAATCCTGATTTGTATTCCATGTACGTAATGCCGCTTCTTGATATTGATCTAATTCACAAATTTGATTGTTGTTCATTTTCATCTACTCCCTTTAACTAATATTTTTCTTTTCTTTTTTTCTAGCTGGTGTTGTAGCTGCTTTCTCCGAATCCCATCCATAAGTTGCTACTCTTGACCTAAATGTACTAGCACTTATTCCGTTTTCTTCTGCAATCTTAGCCCAACTTTTTCTATCATTTTGTTTGCGAACAGAAACAGTTGCTGCATCTTGCGGATCCCATCCGCTATTGACTCTTCCGTAAAATGTGCTTGGAATAATCCCGTTTTCTTCCGCTACTTTTAATAGCTTGTTAAATTTTCCTTCTCCAATATGCCAGTATGTTCTTGGGGGTATTGTTAATGCATCTTCTAATTCCCATCCGTATTTGTAAACTCTCATATAAAGAGTTCTTCTGCTAATGCCATTAGAATGAGCTATCCAATACTCTTTATTTGTTAACCAACGATTTAAGGTCGTCATTCTTTCTCCCTCCTAATCTAGCGCTAAAAATTCCGCTCTATTACGATTTGAATGATTTATCCTAATCTTCTGAATACCTTTTCCGTGCTCTTCTATTGTTGCATTCCAAGCTTCAGCTTCAGTCTTAGCATCAAAACAATCCATCTTTTGGCGTTCCTCTTTATCGTAGAAATGCACTTCATAACTTGGATTCAAAAACTTTCCACTGGTGCTTATCGCATTGTAGTTAAAACTACCTATAACATCATCAATTGTTAATTGCTTCATAATCGCATCCCCAGTTATTTGATTTTTTCCGTGATCGTAGTTGATACACGATCTACTTTTCCGCCCTGCCAAGTGATTACTTGTTCCCCAAATCCTGTTACTGGAGGATTCAGTGGCGTAACCTCACCATTCTTGACCACATAAATTTTATTATCAGTAACATCAATTTCAACTTTTGTAGGCTTCATACGACTGAAATCCCCCTTTTTCTTGTTAGCTAACTTTTTCTTGTTGATTCCGTTGCAACTCTTGTTTCATTGATTCAAATTTGATTAACCATGCTTGCCAACGCTTATCGTTTTCTTCTTGCTGCTGCTTTGCTACTTCACAGTTACAACCTTCCGTTAGACCTACACCTGGATAAATTTCTTTACGAATAATTCCTGTATTACGGCATAATGAGCACATATTTATTCCTCCTTTTTGAAATTACGTAATCTATAATTATCCCCATGCATTTCTAACATTTCAGCGTTTTCCATCATTCGACTAAAGTCACGTTCTCCATACATTTCTGCTAATTCATCGATCGTAAAATTAGTAGTAAATAAAGTGCTTTTACCTATACGGCTATCTACAATTTCATTTGTCTTCGTTTGTTTCCATGTGACGCCCTCTTTATCTTTCTCTGTAAATTCCGCTCCAAAGTCATCAATAATCAAGACATCGACTTTTGCTAGTAGAGACATTAACTTGTCCTCTGTCATTTCACTGTTTTTATTCCATGTGGATTTGATTTTGGTAAATAGCTTATTCATTTGAATAAACATTGCACTGTGACCCTTTTTCATAAGTTCTTTAGTAGCTGCTACACACAAATGACTTTTTCCTACTCCATAGTCCCCCGTTATTATCATGCTTGTTGGTTCCTCTTTATTGAAAGAAGCTACAAAATGCATAATTGTTTCTTTCGCATCAGCTAATTCCTTTTTCGTTGGTACATAATTTTCAAATGTAGCTTTTTTGAGTTTGTCATTTATTAAGCTGTTATCGGCAAATGAATCATATAAATGAATGATTTCATTTTTCTTTTTTATAGCAAGTGTCTCTATAGCTAATTTCTGATCTTCTTTTTCTACCGATCTACATTGAGGACAAAACTCTTCATTTGTTTCTGTATCTATCAACATGCGTTTACTGCAAACGTCTTTGAAATTTTCTTTTCCTACTAAAAATACATTCGTACATCTATTAGGCGACAATACATATCTTTGACTAGCGTTTCTTGAAGTCGTATTTGTCGATGAAGCTACTATCTTTTTGATTGCTTGCATTAGTTGTCCCCCCTTTAAAAACTCCTTTTCGTTGTACAGGTTTTTCATTTAAATAACTTTCGAATTTAGTTCCAAATAAAGTGATAGGTCTCAAATAACCACTCATTTCCGAATTATCAATCCATTGCGAAGTCTTGATGTCAATTACCTGTTTAAAATGAGTTAACCTGAACCCCTCTTTCCATCTTGCTTTGATTAGATCCTGTGTTTTTTTAGATGTATGTTTGTAATTGGTTTTTACTTTCATGTTGAGATAATCAACAATTTCTTGATATGGAATAGTTTGAGTGTTGTCCTGGATTATTTCAGGACTATGTTTTTCTTTTAAATCTTTATCTAAATCTTTATCTAAATCTTTATCTATGTCCGTTACTCCTTCGTTACATGTAACGTTACAACTAAGTGTTTGTTGTTTTTTTCTTTCTCGATGTGCCGCTACACGTTTTCTAGTGTCTTCTTTAATCTTTTCTAAACGGTCTAGATTCTGATGGTTTCCCCAATTAACAACATTGATGTAATGATTATCGTCAATATCAATCATTCCGAATTTCTTAAATACACTTAGGGCCATTCGAACTATATTTAAAGGTCGATTAAAAAGCGTTGCTAGCATATCTTCCGTATATGGGATATTCTCGTTCAGGAAAATATAACCACTTGCATTTGTCTTGCCAGCTTGAGCCAACAACTTAATCCAAATGATTAACAATGTATCAGCTTCAGGCATGCTCTCTATTAAACGTATTTTTTCATCCTCAAACATTGTTGTTGAAAGTTTAATCCACTTCACTTTTACTTCAGACATATTCCTTACCTCCTTACGCAAACCGCTATATACGCTTGTCCACTTTTGATAATCCGCTGAATTTCATAATGCGGATAACCAACACTGGAATACTTTTCAACCATTTGTTTTAATTCTTCTTTGCTTTTTGCTAAGTCCCAAAATTTATTAGGTAATAGCACTTGGTATTCGATTAAACGCATGTACTATTCCCCTACTTTCCGTGATATACTTATAACAAGTGTTTTTTCTTAAAGGACCCAGTGCCATGGGTCTTTTTATTTTCTTTCACATCACTCCAAGCCCATTGTTTTATTGGCTCATAAGTGATGTAAAGCAACCATGAACCGCATGTGATTAACATTGCAAATATGACTAATGATGTTGTATCTTCCACTAAATCACCTCCTTATTTATCAAACGGTAATTTTGTTAAAAATCCGAAATTCAATTTTAACTAGCATTTGCTCCCACCTTTTGTGCTTCTACCCATTTAAGAAAATCTTCCGCTTTAACCCGTTTACTTTTTCCAATCACAATTGTTGGGAAATCCTTTCTCTTCATAAGTGCATATGCTGCTGATCGAGAAATATTTAAGAATTCTTGGACATCCTCTGCTTTCAGTGAGAATGGTAATTGTTTTATTTGGTACATGTTTTTAGCTCCTTTTCATTTTTTATTTAAGCCATCCTACAATTGAACTTTTTAAAATAAAGTTTGATTTTCTTGAACTTCAACACCTAAAAAAAGATTATATATGTCTTCTTCTAATATTTGCGCTATTTGCATTGCATCATCTAATGTTGGAGTTGCGTAGCCAGTTTCCCAATTACTGATTACCGTTTTTTGTTTATTTATCAATGCTCCTAGTTGTTCTTGGGTAAAATTTTTACGTTTGCGAGCTTTAATTAAATTATGTCGTTTCTTTCCCATGATGACACCTCCTAAAATCCAACTTTCTTGAACTTGTTACACTCATTATATATCCAAGTTTTTTGTACTGTCAATAATAATATTTGAGATTTTTGGATTTTTAAACAAAATTTTAAAAAACTAATGCAAAACTTTTACAAACAAAGTACAATTTAATTGTACTTTCAAATTAGAAAAACAGTTTACAGTTTTGGATATAATATATATGGGGTGAATTTATGACTATTTTAGGGCAGAGAATAAAACTTTCTAGAAAGAAACGTGGATTAACACAAGATGCATTAGCATTAAAAATAAAAGAAAAGTTGGATACGGAAACTAAAGTAACAAAAACTACAATTTCTAATTATGAAACAGGCTATAGTTCACCATCTAATGAAACTTTAGTTATCATTTCAGATGTATTAAACGTATCTGTCGATTATTTATTAGGCCGATCTGATGATCCAGAATTAAATGCAGTTCAGTTCACTGAATTAAGAAAAGAATTTAACGAACTAATTGACATGTTAGAAAAAATGCCAAAAGAAAAACAAGATATGTTACTGGATATGATGAAGGCTGCTGTAGGCCATAATAAAAAATGATTGTCAGCAATTGGGCTAACAATCATTTTTTTCTTTTTTTACTATATTTTTTATATTCTCTACCAAATTTTTTTCATTCTCATCTTTAGTTAATGCTCCTAATTTTAACATTTCCCATAAAGTGCTCTCTAGTACATTTTCCATCTTCGGTTCCCCCATCATCCTTAATTATTCAAAAATATCAAATTGTAGAAAATGAATAACCCCTTAAACGTACGAAATGCCATTGCACCCTTAGATGCAATGGCATTTTAATTTATTTGTTATCCTAAAGTACCTGGATCCATTTTCATTAGTTGTACTTCTTTTACTTTTCCTGTTGCTTGATTATCTTTAGTTGGTACCGAACTAATCGATAACACTGATAATGCGAGCGTACATGCAATAACTACACTAGCAATTATTTTTTTCATTCTCACTGTCCCTCACTTTAAGATATCAAAAATTTTTATGTAGAATAAGTTTCCGTCCTTTAAGAACCGGTGATATGCCTTTTTTCTCAATTCTTCATCATTCATCGCAATCGATAAATAAAAATCTTGAGTTGCAGTTCGATTGTTGATTTGATTTAATATCTTGCAAGCTTCACTGTTCTTGTTTTGACGAATACACTGTAACGCAATTTCAGCGTCGTCATGTATATATTCTAACTTTACAGGAATATTATGAATAATACAACAGAAAGCGGTTGTATTTTCCACTAATTTTCTTTTTAGTAATGATTTGTTATTCTTAATCTTTCTTAATTCTAAAAGCGATAATTCAAAAAAATACAATGCTTTATCAGGATTACTGAAAATATAACTCTCAGCAAAAATACTAAGTGCTGTAGCTTTCAATAAACGCGGAATCTCTTGTTTCTCTAGTACATGCTGTAATAATTCCCTTGCCGTTTTTACTTCGTCTTGCATTAAACGTGCATATGCACAGATTATATTTAATTCCACTTCGTTTAATGTCTTTTCTAAGCCTTTTGGCATTTCATCAATTTTCTCCTGAATAATTCCTTGGAGAACAGTTAATACATTATATGCCCCTAAATCAAAATAACCATATACACTTAAGGTATTCACAAGAATATTCACACCTGTTTTATTTAAATTCACTTTTGTACGTAATGTTTCAATTTCTTTAAGAAACGCTCCCGATCTCAATGATTGAGTTTGTCTATCCAAACAAACTCGGAATATATCTCTATAATTATTAGTTACAGATTGTTTATAATCGTTCTCAACAAGATTATGAAGTAATTCTGTATAACCTGACTGATATAAATAATACATTGCAGTTCTTATATCAGCTTCTTTATCTGTATACTTTAAAAATTCTTGAACCACTGCCATCTTCTGTTCTTCAGAGTCAAGACCACTCAATATCTTAACTAATTTTGCGAAAGTCATAGGTACTTTTCCATTCAATGTTTTCCATAAATTTGACTGTGATAAATTTGTGATTTTTGAAAGCTTTACTGAATTCAATTCATCATCTAAAACAATACCACTTAAACTAGATACTTTATTCATAACGAAGCCTCCTTTGAACGCGAGACACCTTCCCTGAACTTTCTCAATAGAAAACCTATACCATTCAAGTTTTTTTAAAGTTTATATGTTATACTTGTGCTGACTCATGGCAAGTATTTTCCCTACCGTATTAGGGGAACAGCATAAGAGTGGCTGCACACTACTTTTGCTGCGCTATGGGTCTTTTTTGTTCCTATTTTTATACTTAAAATCAGTTTATCACAAGATTTAGAATCTTCCATTCAGTTTATTATCAAATCATGTTGAGAAAGTTTTTTTCGAAAATTCCTTTTTCACTAAGAATATTTTACCATTAAAAGAACACTTGTTCTAGTATATTTTTAAATACAGTCCAAAAAATTAAGCAAATATAATATTTAAGGCAAATTATTTGGTATATATAGTCTAAAAATAATGCCTTATTTATAATAAAGGCATGAATACATTTGGAGAAAATTTAAAAAAATTTAGGAATGCCCGCACTTTAACACAAGCCGAATTCGGCGATAAAGTCCAATTAAGCCGTAGTCAGATTAGTAATTTGGAAACTAATTTTAATGAGCCGGATTTGGATTCGCTAGATCGTATCGCGTCATTTTTTGATATCTCTGTCGATACACTAATGGGCCGAAAATTCACGACAAGTGAAAAGCACTTAAAAAATGTTCTCGATGAAATTCAAACGGTTTTCGCAGGCCTAGATGAATCCCAACGAGAACAATTCTGTAAACAACTCAAGTTTTACACGCAATTCTTAAACGAGAAAAAAGAATTGTTATGAGTCGATTGTAGTAGAAAACATTTCCAATCGCAACGGTAAAAATTAACAAAATTTCATCAACAAAAAAAGAGAGCACTTAGCTCTCTTTTTTTATATTCCTGTGCCTGGATCTTTTATGTATCCTCCACCTGCCCCAGGATCATACATCCCCATTCCGCCACCTGGATCTTTCCAATACCCTCCACCCGGATTTGGATCATACTTCAATTGACTTCCACCTAAACCGCCTGGATCAAAGCTATCTCGTTTCATTTTCTTAAGCCTCCCGGTTCTTTTCGCCATCCACCACCTGGATCAGTTGTATATCCCCCGCCTGGTCCTGGATCGAAAATCCCCACACCCACTCCTGTCCCCGGATCGTATAACTTCCATCCTGTACCAGGTTCCTGTGATTCTTTAGAGTGTAACAACATAATTACCATCCTCCTGGATCAGTATTATTTTTTAAGCCTCCACCACCTGGCTCATTCACCCTATGGCCACCTGGTTCTATTTTTAATCCTGCGCCCCCATTACCTGGATCAAGTACTAATGGACTTCCACCTGTTCCTCCTGGATCAGAAATTACCTTTGAACCTCCTGGGTCTTTTATGTAGCTTTTCATAATCTCACTCTCCCCTTTCTTTTATATACCTGTCCCTGGACCATAAATTGGTTTCCATCCTGTTCCTGGATCTTCGTCATATTTCCAACCACCACCGCCTGGCTCGTTATGCCAACCTACACCAGGATCAACTACTCTGTGACCACCAGGGTCCTTTGTGAATTCTCCCATTTTTTATCCCCCTTTCTTTTTGTATATAAATATTGTAGCTCACTTGTTCTATATCTGTAAATTTCCTTTTACAGAAATTAGGATTACATGCTATCATTTCTTATACCACTACCACATATCACAGCTTGTATCTGGAAAACGATTATGACGAGGTGAAAAATCATGGCATACTTTCGTAAACGTGGTGAAAAGTGGTCTTTTACTATGGATATCGGCAAAGACCCTCTCACAGGTAAACGGAAACAAATCACTAAAGGTGGTTTTAAAACAAAGAAAGCTGCTCAAGAAGAAGTGGCTAGGGTAACAAATGATTTAGCAAATGGAGATTATGAGAATAGTGATATTCGCTTTTCTCAGCTCGTAGAAATCTGGATGCAAGAAAAAGAATCATCATGTAGACCATCAACATTATATCAATACAAACGCATTCTACGCTCTCGTGTTATGCCTGAATTTGGCGAGAAGAGGTTATCAGATATAAAACCTCTAACTGTTCATAATTTTCATCAGAAGCTACTTAAAGAGGGTCTAACTACGAAATACATTTCATCTGTTGATGTTATGTTAAAACAAATCCTTGATAAAGGTGTAGAGCTAGAAATGATTAACTCTAATCCAGCTAAGAAAGCAAAACGACCAAAAGTTAAAAAGAAAGCGCAAGCTAGTTGGAAAATTGAAGAAGCAATGAAATTTATGGAGTATGCAAAAATACAAGGAAGTTACTATATTACATTTGTTTTAGCATTGCATACAGGCATGCGTATCGGAGAAGTATTGGCTCTAAAGTGGAATGATATTAATTTCGAAAACAAGACTATCCATGTTCAAAGAACGTTAACACTTGTGGATGGTAAGTATGAATTAGGCGAGACAAAAACCGAAGCATCTAATCGTATAATCCCAATGACAGAAGAATTAATGGGAGAATTGTTAGAATATCAAAATCACAAGAAGGAAAATTCTTTCGACCTATTAATTTGTACAAGAAATAAAAAAATCGTGCATCCATATACGATACGCTATCAAATGAAAGCTTTGTGCGAAGCAATTGACGTACCGTATATTAGATTCCACGATATCCGAAGAACGTTTACAACTATTTTAATCGATTCTGGTGCAAATGCAAAGGTTGTTTCAAAATTACTTGGTCATACAAATGTTTCTACAACTTTAAATATTTATACTGATGTTTATGAAGAACGTCAAATTGAGGTAACTGAAATGCTAGGAAATGTACTAAAAAGTGGTCGAAGTGGTCAAAAAGTGGGCAATGAAGAAAAACAAGAGGGTTAAACCCCGCGGTATAAGTGATATAATGCATTTATAGTGTAAGTTTTTTCTTTACACTATAATGAAGTCATCATAGTAAATAATATATAGAGTATCACGTTTTTCAAAAAGATGCTACATCGAAAGGAGAGATTACCATAAAAGCCAGTGGTATTGTCGTTGAATATAACCCTTTTCATAACGGTCATGATTATCATGTGCAACAAACAAAAAAGTTAACACACACTGATATAACAATCGCTGTTATGAGTGGCCCTTTTTTACAACGTGGTGAGCCGGCACTCGTATCCAAATGGTATCGCACCAAAATGGCCTTAGCATGCGGTGTAGACCTCGTTGTAGAGCTTCCTTATGCCTTCTCAACACAAAAGGCTGAAACCTTTGCAAATGGCGCTATTTCTATTTTAAACGCCCTACACGTTTCTGAAATTTGTTTCGGTAGTGAAGATGGACA
>Ga0058696_1001117_pt1 | contig 10625 bp, 9 predicted proteins | sample AgamicMgSfrz_FD_55077 | JGI IMG/M metagenome (GOLD analysis project Ga0058696, IMG submission 55077) | Agave microbial communities from Guanajuato, Mexico - Mg.Sf.rz | ecosystem: Host-associated > Plants > Phyllosphere > Phylloplane/Leaf | place: Guanajuato, Mexico | collected 2012-05-30 | reverse complement strand
AAACCATTGTTGTTTTAACGTATTCATATGTTCTTGCCGTTCCTCCTACACGTATAACCCCGTGGGTTGATTACCTGAAATGCAGCAGCTCGGCACGTCACTGACCAACCACGACAGGACAGCACAAAACAGCGGAATACTCCCTCCGCATCATGGCCTGTACGTGTTGAATATCAGATGCTCTTCATCCGGAATACATTGTCCGAAGTCTATAGCCATCCTACTTGATCCGTTCCAGTGCGTTCCAATATTTCTGTTACATCATTCAGATTCTAGCTCAGAAAACGTCAGAAACCGACTCCTGATGTCTCTGGTCTTCCCCTCTCAGAAAGACCGGGTCCGTTATGTACTGACCTATTATTATAGACAGGACGATCCTTTTATACGAACAGGCTATATCTTCGCAAACGATAGATTATCCTGGAATATCTCTTATTTTTATAATATATCTCGGTTATGCTCCGTTTATCTGTTTTATAGATCATGCATTGTTTTCCATACAAAAAAGCTGTTAGTGCTCCTTCGCCAAGAAGCATTAACAGCTCTTTCCTCTACCTTATTAATCTAGAATCTTCCCGATTTGAAGATGGAATAGAGCAGGAAGGCCACCATCAATATGGCAACCAGGAAGCCGATCTCAATGACCGGAATATCCCACAGCATCGTTGCCTGATGACTTATTGAGGAACCAATAATGAGTCCGACCATGATGATACAAAAAGCGAGCAGCACGATGCTGAAGGACAGTCGGTTACTGATCTGGTCCAGCCTGCGCATCAGCGTCTCCAGCTCGGGTACGCTGACCTCAAGCCTCAGCTTACCCTTACTGATGATGGAGGACAGCTGCCGGAGCTGCCCCGGCAGTCCGATGACACTCTCAGCCATGTCTGCCGCACTTCGGAACAGCCGATTCTTGATTCTGCCCGGACTGAACCGGTCCTTGATCAACTTCCGGCCGAAGGGTTCAGCCATATCCACGATGCTGAGCGATGGATCCAGATGTTCGATCACGCCTTCCATCGTGAGCAGCGATTTCCCCAGCAGCACAATGTCGGCTGGCATGACAACCCGGTGCCTCTGCGCGACACCAAACAGATCATTAAGCGCCTGACCCACGCTGATTTTGGAAAAGGGAATGTCGTAATATTTGCTGCGCAGCTTGTCCAGATCGTTGTGGAGGCCGCGGAGATCCATATCATCAGGCATCATACCCAGTTTCTCAATCGCCCGGATCATGCTGTCCGTATCCTTGCGCATCAATCCGATGATGAGCGAAGCCAGATGCTGCTTCATCTCGTCGCTCAGGGTGCCGACCATGCCGAAATCGATAAAGGCCAATCGTCCATCCTTCAATACCATCAGGTTGCCGGGATGCGGATCCGCATGGAAGAATCCATGGATAAAGATCTGATTCAACAAGGAATCCACCAAACGCTGGGCAATGTCATTCAGGTCATGTCCACGTCTGACCAGTTCGTCACGGTCATTCAGTTTGATGCCCTCCACGTATTCCATGGTTAACACGCGAGAAGAAGTCTGATCCCAGTAGATTAGCGGAATTTTGACTTTGTTATCCTGTTGGTACTGCTGGGCGATCTTTTCGGTATTCCTTCCCTCGACGGTGTAATCCAGTTCAGCCATCAGTGCCTGGGCGTATTCCTCTACCATCTGCGGAATCTGGTACTGCTTCACCCAGTCCCACCGCTTCTCCGCCATCGCCGTCAGCTCACGCAAAATGTCCAGATCACGCTGTACAATCCGCGAGATGCCGGGACGCTGGATCTTGATGGCGACCGCCTCCCCGCTTCGAAGCTTGCCCAGATGCACCTGCCCGATGCTGGCTGCAGCCATAGGGGTATCCTCGAACCGGGAGAAGATTTCTTCCAGTGGTGTATCCAATTCCTGTTCCAAAATCCCCCGTGCCGTTTCCGAAGAGAAAGGGGGTACCTGATCCTGCAGCTTCACCAGTTCACGGATGACCGGCTCAGGCAGCAGATCCGCCCTTGTGCTTGCCAGTTGCCCCAGCTTGACGAAAGCCGGCCCCAGCTCCTGCAGCACAAGCCTGATCCGTTCACTCAGCGTTTTGGTCGTGTGTGCTTCACGTGACATCCACCGCCGGGGTATGGCCAGCAGCTGGAACAGACCCAACTCCTCGACCATATAACCGAAGCCATGACGCACCAGCGCCATGGCAATTTCCCGGTATCTGCCGACATGTTTAATTCGCACAGCCATCTACTCGATCTCGTTTCCTTTGTGCGGAGGAGGAACTTCAAGTGGAGCTGGGGATACCTCTGGTTGAAGCTGTGGTGTTTGGCCCAGTTCGGCGAGCTTTTTCTCCAGTACCGCAACGCGCTGTTCCAGACTGGTCACATCACTCTCCGAAGGTACGCCTACTTCCTGAAGCACCCGCTTGACCTGCTCATGAATTACTCGCTTGAGCTGGCCCTGTTCTTCGTCGCCCCGTTCCATCAGACGCTCTACCAAGGCTTTGGATTCACCGGGCGCAAGTTCCCCGCGCTTGACCAGCTCATCTACGGTTTTTTCGATTTTTTCCTTACTTACGACGGTAAGACCCAACCCTAATGAGATCGCCTTTTTGAACAAATCGCTCATTCTTGTCATCCTCCTCTTCGTTGATCTCTATATTATACCCTTTATAACCACCACAACAAAGAATCGGTCAGGTTAAACGTAACGCGCTGCCCATTTGCCGGCCTGCAGAATCAATTGGCGATAAGACTCGTTTGCAAAAGAGGGCACATGATGTCCTGGCATAAGGTACACAATCCGGCCCAGCCCATAGGTATGTGCCCATGCCGCAGGCTTAGGACCTTCCTCGGTTTGGTATTCAAGCAGGATCGTGGTTTCGGCAAATGATCCGAACTCAAACAGATAAGGCTCCTCTTCCATGGTGAATCCGGTAATCCCCTCGGTCACGGGGTGTTTATGTTCCGTTACGGTAAACTCCAGCGGAGCATACGGTGGATGATGCAGGAATTTCGCACCAATCATCTGCTTGAGTTCATAACGATTTTGGAGCGAAATCCCGTTATGTAGAATGACCAGTCCACCTCCATTGCTCACATAGGACAGCAATCCAGCCGTCTGCTGAGGAGAGACTTTCCCTTTCCAATCGTCCATGTATGAAATACACACGTCGAATCCCGATATATTTTCCTGCAGCAGCATGTTACGATTCTCGCTGCACTGAACGGTCATGCTATCATGAAAAATACGGCTGATCTCTGCGTCGACATCCTGCAGCGGATGCCAGTCCGGATGTGTATAATCGCCGAGTAACAATGCCTTTTTACGATGGTCCATTAATAAAACTCCTTTCATGTTAAACCTATATAAAATGAGAAATAGCGTAAAGTCCCTCTCACTTTATAAACAAGATTACCAGGGAAGCTCGTCCCCCTTGTAGTCTACATACGCAGGCTGATCCCCCATAAAATCCTTGTGGCGGTCAATGAGTGCTGCGATGTGCTGTGCCGATTGTTCTGGCGTGAGGTCTGCAGCGGTATTCAGTTCCCCGCTCATATAGCTCTGCACCCACCCGGGATGGATCAGCATGACCTGTCCACCTTCATCCTTGAGCCCATTATGCACAAGCCGGGCCTGCATGTTCAGTGCAGATTTGGACATACAGTAGGCGAACCAGCCATGCCTGCTGCATTGCTCAATACTGCCTGCCTCCGACGAAATGTCTACGATCAGCTTGTTCGCTCCCTCAAGAAGGAGGGGCAGCAATGCGTGAGTTACACGCAGCGAACCCAGGGTATTCACATTGAATACCTCCGCCATTTCGGCAAAGTTTAGTGGTCCGCGGACATGATCCTCAATATTCCCTAGTATAGCCGCATTATTGATCAGCATATCCAGANGATCTGTATCCAGTTTAATTGTTTCGGTAAACAGCGCAACGGACAGATCATCGGCAATATCCAGTTCAATGACCCGAAGATGCCTCGGATAAGCCTGCGTGAGCAGACGGATTCCTTCCGAATCGTCCATGCCTAGACCCGCAGCATATACGGTGTATCCTCTCTTCAGCATTTGTGCTGTCAGAGCCAATCCAAGGCCCCGAGCCGCCCCGGTTACACATACGGTTTTCATCTTGCTATCCCTCCCTCGCCAGGCTAATCTGTCTTTAATTCATTCCACATGGTCAGGCAAAAACCTCTAATTGTAAACAGGAAAGCTCAACTTCACGACCAAAGTCTCATGATGTGACGCGTGAAGGATTCTCTTTTCTTTTTATTGCTTAATCTGAAAAATCCCTCTTCATATATGCTGACCACTTCTTCTCAGCCGGTATGCCAGACAATACCGCACCCATCTCTCTGCCGCACCCGGATGAGAACCGAGATGAATATGGGTATACCCGGCTACAACGTTACCCCGTGCATATCCTTCCTGCTTCATGCCCCGTAATCCCTTAGTCTCATAAGCATAGGGAATGCCGCCTTCCTCTTGGTAGGTCATGGTTGAGTAATGAAACTCGTGGCCCCGTATGACATCACCTTTTTCCAGCAAAAAGGAATCCTCTACAGCTCTGGCTTCGCGGTATCCGAGTGCTGCTCGTTTCGCTTGCATCTGTACTTGGGCAGGTATAATGCCTGCCATGTTATATGTTAGCCCTTCTCGGTTTGTTAACGTTTCCGCGAGCACCATATAACCTCCACACTCCGCAAACAGTGGCATATCACCACGAACGGCCTCACGCAGTCCCTCCAGAAATAACACATTATCTGCGATCAATGCCGCAAACTCCTCCGGGAAGCCCCCGCCAAGATAAATGCCATCTGCCTCAGACGGTATGCCTTCCCCTGCAAGAGGACTGAAGTACTTCAATTGGGCTCCGGCTGCTTCGAGCAGCTCCAGGTTGTCCGGGTAATAGAAATTAAAAGCGGCATCCCGCGCAACCGCGATGACTGGACAGGAAGAAGTCTCTCGTTCATCGGGCTGCCCTGACGCGCTGTCTCCACTGCTCTTCAAGTCGGCTCCAGACCACAGAGAATCTGAGTTTTGCCTTGAGACATTCTCGCGGCTGATGGCTAACTCTTCTATAGAAGGGGCAGCCTTGGCTATGGCAACAATGGCATCCAGATCGGTGCCTTCCAGCAGCACGTCCGCTGCCCGCTCAAATAACGGCTCCAGTTCCCCTCGCTCGATGGCAGGGACCAGCCCCAGGTGACGCTCGGGAATCGACATGTCCTCCTCCCGTTTCAGCCAGCCCACCACAGGAATATGGCACATCTGCTCAATGGCTTTTTTCACGATACTGTAGTGGCCAGCACTTCCACAGCGATTGACGATCACACCAGCAATGTTAAGCTCTGGCTCCAGCTGCTGAAAACCAAGCACGATGGCAGCTGCACTACGTGCCATGCTGCGGACATCCACGACCAGAATAACCGGAGTCTGTGTAACGAGGGCGATCTCCGCCGTAGACCCCGTATTGCTTAGAGGATCCTTGCCATCGTACAATCCCATGACACCCTCAATAATGGAAATATCATGTCCCGCTGACGCCTTGGCAAATGCGTCTCTTACGTACTCCGGGGATGTCATCCATGCATCCAGATTCCGCGATGCTCTACCCGTTACAGCCGTATGATATGTAGGATCAATATAATCCGGCCCACACTTGAAGCCCTGTACGCTCATTCCGCTCCGAGCCAGTGCTTTCATCAGGCCCAGGGTCACCGTCGTTTTTCCTGCCCCGCTCCCCGTTCCGGCGATGATCAGTCGGGGTCTGGCATGTTGATTTGAAATGCTCATCATCAATTTCCACCTTTCTGAGATATAACAAAACCGCACCTTTATACGATGCGGCCTAAATAATACATAGTTGCTTCATCTCGTGAAGCGCATTGTATTATTCCAATATAATTTAGTCAAAAGGGATTCTCGTTACGGAAATCGTCAGGTTTCCGCTCTTCTTCTTCTCCAGCAGCCAGTGGTCTGCTCCGGAAGACAGCAATGCTGCAGGCTCGCTCACACCGTAAGCTCCTGTATATTTANATACCGTCTCGGACGGGTTTGGAAGCTTGACTGCATTCAGCTCNGCTGGCGTATACGTCACAAGTTCCCAGCCNTATTTGGCGCATAGAGCCAGCAGGCCTTCTTCATCCTTTTTCAGATCAATCGTGGCTATGTTTCGTACGCTTTTCACCGAAAGAGACAGCTCTTCCAATGTGGCGAGCATCTCCTGCTCCAGTTCTTCCATGGATGTACCGCGGTTGCAGCCCATGCCCAGTACGAGGCTCTTCGGTCGATACAGCACACCATTTGTCAGGAAACGTGTCTGTTCATCTTCGGTAAGCAGGCGGTCACTGACCACAAGTGCCGCGTTGAACGGAAACGACTCGGTTTCCTCCATGCTGCTGAAGACGCGGATATGATCCGGTACAGGCTTGTTATATCGCCACCAGTTCCGCTCTCCCGTCTCCTGAATCAGGGCAACAGGCTCCTCGTTAACAACAGCTGCACTGACTGGCGTTGCCTTGTCGAAGCTGTCCACAACCCAGCCCAGCTCCCGTCCGAACATGTCTACCGGGATCGTTCCTTGGACGTCCGAAGCCGTTGTGATCACCGCGCGAGCTCCGAGTACTTCCGCGACCTGACGAGTCAGTTCATTCGCACCGCCGAGATGGCCGGACAGCACGCTGATCACATTCTCGCCGCGGTCATCAATGACCAGCACGGCAGGGTCGACTTTTTTGTCCACCAGCAGCGGGGCGATCATGCGGACTACCGCTCCCAGAGAGATAAACAGAATGATGCCATTGTATCGCTTGAACAGATCCGGCAAAATCAGCTTCACCGAGCCTTCAAACAGCTGATAACCCAGCTCTTCCTCATCCCCCCGGGCAAACTTGCTCATGTAATACACGTCCGTACCCTGAAATTGTCCAGCCAGATGGCGTACCATCTCCACACCATGCTTCGTAATGGCCACGGCTGCAAACGGATTACTCACCGGACTTCACTCCCTTGCGATAACCATGGGTGAAGGATTTGTCATACAGCTTGGACCGATGGGCATCCCGGTTCACGAGATCGGGATCAAGCGCCCAGCCTGCCAGAATCATGGCATGCATTGTAATGCCTGCGGCACGCAAATCGGCAGCCAGATTGGCGAGCGTAGTCCGTACAATCTTCTGATCCGGCCAAGTCGCCCGCTGCACAACCGCCACCGGGGTATCTTCGCTCCACCCTGCGGCGAGGAATTCGACCACGACTTTTTTCGCCAGCGTTGCACTCAGAAAGAGGGCCACCGTACAGTGATGCGACGCCAGATCACGCAGCTTCTCGCGTTCAGGCACTGGTGTACGTCCTTCTGCGCGTGTAAGGATTACAGTCTGCGTCAGTTCCGGCACGGTAAGTTCTGCTCCGAGAGCTGCTGCCGAAGCAAAGACCGAGCTCACGCCCGGAATAATCTCATATTCCACGCCCTGCTGTTTCAGCAGTACCATTTGTTCCAAAATCGCACCGTACATCGCCGGATCACCGGTATGCACACGAGCGACGCTGCGGCCTGCCCGGGTGGCTTCACACATCAGTTCAACCTGCTGCTCCAGATCCATGCCGGAGCTTTGCAGCACTTCTGCTNCAGGCTTTGCCGTCGCAATCAGTTCATCGTTCACGAGTGAGTCGGTGTACAGGACCAGATCTGCGTTTCTCAAAATGTTCGATCCCTTCACCGTAATCAGTTCCGGGTCGCCCGGGCCTGCACCTACGATATAAACTTTCGGTTCCAGTGTTTTCATTTGCTCACCACCATCAGGCTCAGATATTCCAGCTCCTGCCCTTTCAGTTCACGGGCATCGCGCCAGACCAGTTCATATGGGGAAGTGACTTTGGTGACAACCGAAGCTTTGCCGCCAAGTCCCATCTCGTCCAGCAATTCAAGCATCGGGTCCAGCACCTTCGCCACTTTGATAAATACAATTGTATCGTGATGCTCAATTGCCTGACGCATCGCTTCCTTATCCGCGGTAGCAGGGATAATACCCACCTGCTCGTCGCCGTCTGCCAGATGGATATCCAGTGCTGCTGCGGCACCCAGTACGGAAGAAATTCCCGGAATCGAAGCAATCGGGACTTCGGGATGCAGTTCACGCATCAGTCGTGCCAGATGGATAAAGGTACTGTACAGGTTCGGATCACCTTCCGTTACAAAGGCTACATCCTTGCCGTCCTTCAGCGCACCCCAGCATGCTTCGACGGTTTTGCCCCACTCCCGTTCGAGCACAACCGGGTCCTTGGTCATCGGAAAGATCAGGCCGAGCATCTCTTTCTCTTCCGGGTTCACATACAGTTCCACGATCTCGTGGGCATACGATTTGCCGCCTTTACGCTTCTTCGGATAGGCAACCACCGGACACTCCCGAATCATTCGATAGGCCTTCACCGTAATCAGTTCCGGATCTCCCGGCCCGACACCCACGCCATACAGCGTACCTACTGCTGCCGTACTCATGTTGTTTTCCCCCTTGTCTTGTCCTTGAAAAATCATTCTTCCGCTCCAGCTTCCGCTTCCTCTGCTGCTGTACGCTGGCCTGTGATCACGTAAATCGGATTCAATCCGTCAAAACGGGTCATGTTCAGAATCGGCTTGCTGCGTGCCGTCTGAAGCAGCGTTACCGATGCGTCCATGCCCGCTTCGCGCATCGCCTTCATGCTGTCATGCAGCGTCTCGATCGTCGCTGCATTCACCACGATGCGTCCCTCCGGGCGCAGCCGGGACGCGCACAGGGAGATCAGCTGGGCAAGCTCGCCGCCGCTGCCGCCGATGAACACCGCATCGGGATTCGGTAGTTCGTCCAGCCCTGCTGGTGCTTTGGCATGAAGGACAGTGAAGTCTGTCCGGAATTTGATCCGGTTGGCCTCGATGTTCACGAGGTCACCCTCGTTTTTCTCGATAGCGAAGACCTGACCTCGCGGCGCGAGCCGCGTGCACTCGACCGCCACCGAGCCTGAACCTGCGCCGATATCCCACACGATGCTGTCCTCGCCAAGTCNCAGCTCCGATAGGCTGAAGGCGCGAACCTCGCGCTTGGTAATCANGCCCTTCTCCGGTTTGCGCTGATGGAATTCCTCATCCGCAAACCCAAACCCTTTGCGCGGCGCCGGAGCATNCTTGCGGCGCAGCAAAATGACGACGTTCAGCGGGCTGCATTCAGCTGCCGCGAGCTCGTCCAGGGTGTAATGGCGGGTACGCTCGTCTGGCCCGCCAAGGTTCTCGGCAACGTAGGCATCATACTCCGTCATGCCGAACTGTTGCAGGTAAGCCCCGACCGCAGCGGGGCTGTTATGCTCGTCCGTGAGCAGCGCAATTTTGGCTTTGCCATCAATGCGCTGTGCAAGGCCCTTGAGCGGACGTCCGTGCACGCTTTCGAGCACGGCGTCGTGCCAGCTCTCGCCAAGCCGGGCGAATGCCAGCTGCAGCGAACTGAGATTAGGCCGGATCTCCAGTTGATCCGGGCCCAGCTTACGCGCCAGATACCCGGCAATGCCGTAGAACAGCGGGTCTCCTGAGGCAAGCACAACGATGTTGTGCGTGTCCTGCAGCGCTTTTATTTTCACAACCAAATCGCTTAATCCACTCTTAATCGTGAGTTTCTCCCCCGCAAATGCAGGGAAATACTGCAGCTGACGTTCGCCGCCTACGAGTACATCCGCTCCCTGAATCAGATTCAGATGATCAACCGTCAATCCTGCCGCGCCTTCTTCACCTACGCCGATAATACGGATTCTATGATTCTTTGCTCCAGTTGCTGTCGTCCAGTTCACTGATTTCCGCCCTCCCCAGTTCCATTCCTTTCATCGTTACCAATACCACTTCGACCGTTACGCCGCCTCCCGCATGCTCCAGACAGTGCCTACAGGCATATGTACATATCTTCTCAAAATAGGGTAAATACCCCGCCTCGGTCATCATATCGGCCACTTGAGTCGCCGTGTTGGCTTCCTCGATCGCTTGCGCCAGTTCATCTCCAGCCCCCGTCTCGCGGGCCACGGACGCAAGAAATCCAAAATCCACCGGCGCACTCTTGGAGTGCACCATCATGACCCCTTGGGCCACTTTGGCAAATTTACCTGGCATCCCGACCAGGCTGATGCGTTTCATGCCCAGTCGTTTACCATGCTTGATGGCGAAGCCGACAAAGTCACCCATTTGAATAAAGGCTTCCTCGGGCAGTTCGGGCATCATTTTCATCGCATATTTCTCGCTGCTGCCGCCTGTCGTTAGCACAATGTGATCACAGCCGGATGCCTGCGCAACCGAAATGGCCTGTACCACACTCGCTTTGTACGCAGAGGTGGAGAACGGAACGACCACGCCCCGTGTGCCCAAAATGGAAATGCCGCCCAGAATGCCAAGACGTGAATTCAGCGTCTTCTTGGCGATCTCTTCGCCGTCCGGCACGCTTATGACGACCCTTACACCCCTGGCTGTTCCATGTTCGGCAAGTACCTGGGTGACAGCCTCGGTAATCATACGGCGCGGAACGGGATTAATTGCCGCTTCACCCACAGGCACAGGCAAGCCGGGTTTGGTGACACGGCCTACCCCGATCCCGCCATCCAGCTCCACGCCAGGCTCGTCC
>Ga0058696_1001113_pt1 | contig 10663 bp, 11 predicted proteins | sample AgamicMgSfrz_FD_55077 | JGI IMG/M metagenome (GOLD analysis project Ga0058696, IMG submission 55077) | Agave microbial communities from Guanajuato, Mexico - Mg.Sf.rz | ecosystem: Host-associated > Plants > Phyllosphere > Phylloplane/Leaf | place: Guanajuato, Mexico | collected 2012-05-30 | reverse complement strand
ACCGACCATATTCGAAATCTCCGAAGCATTAAATGTGCCCAAGGAAGATGTTGTTTTCGCGCTGGATGCCATCCAAGATCCGGTATCACTCTTCGAACCCATCTATCATGATGGAGGAGATCCGATCTATGTGATGGATCAGATCAGTGATGACAAAAACAAGGATGTGTCGTGGATTGAGGAAATCGCGCTGCGTGAGGCCATGCATCGTCTCGGTCAGCGGGAAAAAATGATTCTGTCCATGCGGTTTTTTGAAGGCAAAACACAGATGGAAGTCGCCGACGAAATCGGAATTTCCCAAGCTCAGGTGTCCCGTCTGGAAAAATCAGCAATACAGCAGATGCAGAAGCACGTGAAGACGTAAACAACGGCTTAATTCACGAGGACGATCAAACGGGTGTAATCCATCCGTTGGTCGTCTTTTTTATTTTAGAACAGATGTATTCGGGGATGACTGCTTTTGAACGAACGGCTCTAAGCAGGAAAGGAGGGGATACGCCCTCCCTGAGGCCAGGCCTGTACTTATTTCAGGACTGCAGCGAAAAACAGGACATTTTTCGCCCATAAAACATATATTGTATAGAATCGGTGAACGGGATAAGCGGATTAGGCAGGGGGCGAGCGACAGATGAAAGTAAATGCAAGTGAGTCGGGTGCAAGAGGGATGAAGATCTCGGATTTTCAGACAAAGGATGTCATTAACATCACGGATGGCAAACGGTTGGGACAGATTAGTGATTTGGAGCTGGATTTAAAGCAGGGGCGAATCGAAGCTATTGTGGTGCCTGGTTACAGCCGATTCATGGGATTGTTCGGTGGCGGAACGGATCTGGTTATTCCCTGGAGAAACATTGTTAAGATCGGTTCGGACGTCATTTTGGTCAAACTGGATGAAGTCAGGGAAACGAGCTACGATGAGCGAGATCGCGAAGCGAGAATGTATGATGAGCAGCAAAGCAGCCGTGTGGAGCGGGTTGAACGCCTTGAACGATTGGACCGAAGCCAGCGTCGAACGATATAATCAAGACAGAACGTGGCTCATTTGGTACACTGGAAGCTGTGAGGTGATAAGATGGAACCCTTTGTTCTGAATAAACAACTTTTCGAACGGACTGAGGATCAAGCGGGAAATGGAAGTCCAGATCCGTTATTATTATATGTTGAGCCGTGGAGAGAGCAGTTCAACCAAATTACAGCAGGATTTACCACCAGACAGGGTGGGGTTGGCAGTAATCCCTATGCCACTCTAAACTGTGCTTATCATGTTGGCGATGATCCCTCAGACGTATTGACCAATCGCCGTCTTGTTGCCGAGAAGCTGGGTTTCTCCGTGGAAGCCTGGACGTGTGGAGAACAGGTACACGGTAAACATGTGGCTGTTATACAAGCTGAGGATCGAGGTAGGGGGTTGCTGGATCGACAGTCAGCGCTGCAGGATACGGATGGCTTAGTCACTAATGTACCCGGTGTGCTGCTCACTTCCTTTTATGCGGATTGTGTCCCGCTATATTTCTACGACCCGGTGCAGCAAGCTGTGGGTCTGGCTCATGCGGGGTGGAAAGGAACCGTTGCCGGCATTGCCCAGTCGATGGTTGAAACCATGGAACGGGAATATGGAAGCCGGCGGCAGGATATCCGGACAGCTATAGGCCCTTCAATTGGGGACTGCTGCTATGAAGTGGATGAGGCAGTCATGAAGCATGTACGGGTTTGGTTTGAATCTTCTCCGGGTAATGATGAATACAATAACTCTGCGCAGCGCCGTGTTTATCATTCATCTGGAAACGGAAAGACGATGTTAAACTTGAAAGAATGCAATCGACACATTATGATGAAAGCAGGAATATTGCCGGATCATATCGAATGTACAACGTGGTGTACAAGCTGCCATCCGGAACTGTTTTTCTCGTATCGCAAGGAGAATGGAACAACCGGAAGAATGGCGAGCTGGATTGGGCTGGAAGAGAGGTGACCCTCTGTGTCATTGGAGGAGCGAATTCAACAGGTAAATCAGAAGATCGAAGCTGCATGCCAGCGCAGTGGCCGTCGGCGCGAAGACGTGAATGTGATTGCGGTTACGAAATACGTCTCCCTTGAAACGACAGGCGCTGTGCTGGAAAGCGGCCTTGAGCATATTGGAGAGAATCGCTGGCAGGATGCACAGGCCAAGTGGGAAGCATTCGGTCAGCAAGGAACATGGCATTTTATCGGTCACTTGCAGACCAACAAAGTGAAGGACGTCATCGGCAAATTCCGCTACATACATTCACTGGACCGTTTGTCTCTGGCCAAGGAGCTGGACAAAAAGGCAGCTGCTCTGGGGACACAAGTGGAAACATTTTTGCAGGTGAATATTTCGGGTGAGGAGAGCAAATATGGATTGCAGCCTGAACAGGCCAGTTCATTTTTGCGGGAGATCAGTAACTTCAGCAACCTGAAGGTCATCGGTCTGATGACTATGGCTCCCCATGAAGAAGATCCGGAGCTTACACGTCCCGTTTTTCGTGGACTTCGTGAGCTCAGAGACCATTTGAATGGACAAGCCCTGACATCGGAACCATTGACTCAGCTATCGATGGGAATGTCGAATGATTTTGAAGTGGCAATTGAAGAAGGGGCGACATGGGTACGGCTGGGATCAATTCTCGTAGGAAAAGAGGAGGGTTCACGATGGGCGTAATGAATAAATTCATGAATTTCCTTGGTCTTCAAGAAGAGGAAGAGATTGTGGAACGCGAGCGTCTGGCTGCACAAGAGGATACAGAACCGGAACAGGAAGCTGAAACCTCCAGTCTAGATAAACGTAGAAACCAAAGGGGGAATAATGTTGTGAGCATTCATTCCCAGAAAAATGTTAAAGTTGTCCTTTATGAACCGCGTTCCTATGACGAAGCTCAGGAAATCGCCGACCACCTTCGTTCACATCGTACGGTCGTAGTGAACTTGCAGCGGGTGCGCCAGGATCAGGCACTGCGTGTCATTGATTTTTTGAGTGGTACAGTCTACGCACTGGGCGGGGGCATTTCTAAAATTGGCGGCAACATTTTTCTCTGTACGCCGGATACCGTTGAAATTCAGGGAGCAATTACGGAAATACTGGCTGACAGCGAGCAAGATTACAACAGAATGAGGTGAGCCGCTTTTGTATCAACTTCAAGTCGTGGTGTTTTACCTGTTTGAGATTTACTTCTACATGATTATTGGATATGTATTGATGTCGTGGCTTCCAAACGCACGGGAGAGCGTCATTGGTGAGTGGCTTGCCAAATTGGTGGAACCCTATCTGAGTCCTTTCAGACGTTTCATCCCGCCTTTGTTCGGCATGCTGGACATCTCACCAATTGTTGCGTTAATTACTCTTCAACTGGCGAGATCAGGTTTGCTCTCGATCATCAGCTACTTCTGATAGGGTAGGGTGAACATAGATGAGTGGTGAAATTTACGAACATTTTAGCCATGATGAGCGTGACTTCGTGGATAAAGCCTCGGATTGGGTGGAACGTGCAGGCAAGCTCCATGATATGAAGCTAACTGACTTTCTTGACCCGAGACAGGCTTTTATATTGCAAACGCTTGTCAATCGTCGCAATGACGTCCAGATTCGTCTGGACGGAGGCTACGAGACAGCTGAACGCAAACGTGCGCTGATTGCACCGGATTATCGGTATCTCGATGACGAGGATATGGGTATGCAGGTGCTTAGCATTACGTCAGATGATCAGAAGATCACGGAGCTGGAGCATGGGGACTATATGGGTGCCTTGCTCGGGCTTGGACTGAAACGCGGCAAGATCGGAGATATCCAAGTGCTGGATGACGGGTGCCACACTGTGGTGGCAGCGGAAACCGGCGCTTTTTTATCGCTTCAATTGAATCAGGTTCATCGGGTTCATGTGTTTACAGAGCTGCTTCCCCTGCATCAGATGAAATGGTCGGAGAGCAAACTGGAGACGATGGATATCACGGTTGCATCCCTGCGTCTGGACGGAGTTTGTGCGGATGTGTACCGGCTGAGTCGCAGTAAGGTTCTGATTCCCATTAAGGCCGGTCGATGCCGTGTGAATTGGAAAGTGGAGGAAGATCCGTCCAAACCGTTGAAAGCCGGGGATGTGGTTTCCATTCAAGGTTTTGGCCGTTTCAAGGTGCTGGAACAGGATGGGTTGACCAAAAAGGGACGTTGTCGTCTAAAAATCGGCAAATTTGCTTAGCGACGTTGCAGGAAAACCCGTTTTCTTGTCGAAATGTTTAAGATAAAGGTGTAAAAAACATTCGCTGTTTCCGATATACATTGAAGTACAAGGTTGATGTGACCGTATTGGAATCAGAACGTTGATTCTGCAATTGCAAATCGTACAAGTTGCCAGGCGGCAACTTGTTCACGGCCCTTTGGGTGGTACCCATGTGCTGCAAACCTTCTCGGTACGGGAAGGAACTTTAACAGGAGGTGGACAGCATGCCATTAACGCCGCTGGACATACATAACAAGGAATTTTCCCGACGCTTGCGCGGGTATGACGAGGATGAAGTCAATGAGTTCCTGGATCAAGTCATCAAAGATTACGAAGGCGTCATTCGCGAGAACAAAGAGCTGAGCAATCAGTTGCTGTCCGTTCAGGAGAAACTTGATCATTTTGCCACAATTGAAGAGACGCTCAGCAAAACGATTATCATAGCGCAGGAAGCAGCCGACGATGTGAAGAACAATGCGAAGAAGGAAGCACAGCTCATTGTGAAGGAAGCAGAGAAAAATGCTGACCGGATCGTGAATGAGTCTTTGGCGAAGTCCCGCAAGATTGCTTTGGAAGTGGAAGAACTGAAAAAGCAGGCTTCCATCTACCGCGCCCGTTTCCGTACGCTTGTTGAAGCTCAGCTCGAACTGTTGTCTCAGGATGGATGGGAAGCACTGGAGAGCCGCGAACAGGAAGTCCGTGACCGTGAACGGGAAATGAAGGAAATTTATTAGTCTGCCTGCCCGGTTGACTTTTGCTTCTAAAGAGGCTATAACTATATTCATAATGAATAATGATTCCATGACGGGTTCAGTACGTTATGATCTCATCCCTCAGAGAGTTGGCGTTTTGGTGCAAGCCAATGGATGAGTTATAGCCGAATATCTCCCCGGAGAAGTGACGCTGAAGCGGCAATGAATGGCCGTGCGTAAGCGAAACCGTAAGCCGAACGTTATATCGGCACCCTGCTGTAGTGAAGCGGGGCATAAGTGCTGTTGATGACAAAGCATACCCATGTGATTGGATATGGTTTGTGATGAACAGAATTAGGGTGGTAACGCGAGCACAACCTCGTCCCTTTCCAGGGATGAGGTTTTTTTGTGTCCAAAAAAAGTAGCGATGTGAATTGTGGACGGTCCACAATCCAATTATTGAAAGGAAGATCATGATGCAAAGAGTGGATGTCAAGGAAAAAGCACGTGCTAGAGAACTACGCATGTTAAACAAGTGGAAAACGGAAAATACGTTTAAAAAATCGATTGAAAACCGTGAAGGCAAACCCAACTTCGTATTTTACGAAGGACCGCCGACTGCAAACGGCAAGCCGCATATCGGTCATGTTCTGGGACGGGTAATCAAGGATTTTGTAGGACGTTACAACACGATGAAAGGTTACCGGGTGGTTCGTAAAGCTGGCTGGGATACGCATGGTTTGCCTGTTGAGCTTGGTGTACAGAAGAAGCTTGGCATTTCCCATAAGTGGGAGATCGAAGACTACGGCGTGGAGAAATTCATCAACGAATGTAAAGCGAGCGTATTTGAATACGAACAGCAATGGCGTGATCTGACAGAAGGCATTGCGTACTGGACGGATATGGATAACCCGTACATCACACTGGACAACAATTACATCGAGAGTGTATGGAACATTCTGGCCACGATTCACGAAAAAGGCCTTCTTTACCGCGGGCATCGTGTGAGTCCGTACTGTCCATCTTGCCAGACTACCCTAAGTTCCCATGAAGTTGCACAAGGGTACAAGGATGTCAAAGACCTTAGCGCCACAGCCAAATTTAAGCTGGATGACAGCGGCGAATTTGTACTTGCATGGACGACTACGCCTTGGACACTGCCTTCTCACGTTGCACTTGCAGTTAATCCGGACATGGATTACTCCCGTGTACGTCAGGGCGATGAAGTATACATCATGGCAACTAATCTCGTGGAGAAAGTCATGAAGGACTCCAAAGGCGAGTATGAAGTCATCGGGGCACTGAAAGGCTCTGATTTGGTTGGTAAAACATATGATCCTCCATTTAACTACGTACAGGCTGAGAAATCCAATGTAATTCTGGGTGCAAGCTTTGTAACAGATGCAAGTGGTACAGGGATTGTACACATGGCTCCGGCACATGGTGAGGATGACTACCGCGTATGTCGTGAAAATGGCATCAGCTTTGTCAACATGGTGGACCTTGAAGGTAAGTTTGTGGCTCAGGTTACTGATTTTGCGGGACGTTTCGTGAAGGATTGCGATATTGATATCGTGAGATACCTGTCCGAGAAAGGGCGCTTGTTCAGCAAAGAAAAATATGAGCACAGCTACCCGTTCTGCTGGCGTTGTGATACTCCACTTCTTTACTATGCAATGGACAGCTGGTTCATCCAAACTACAGCGATCAAGGATCAGCTGATTGCCAATAACAGTGAAGTGGAATGGTACCCAGCCCACGTTCGTGAGGGACGTTTTGGGAAATTCCTGGAGGATCTGGTGGATTGGAACATCAGCCGTGACCGCTACTGGGGAACACCGCTGAATATCTGGGTATGTGAAGAGACCGGAGAACAATTCGCTCCGCATAGCATCGCTGAGCTTCGTGCGCGTGCCGTAGGAGATGTACCAGAGAACCTGGAACTGCACAAACCATATGTAGACGAAGTCAAAGTACTCAGTTCCTGTGGCAAATATGAAATGAAACGTACTCCGGAAGTGATCGATGTCTGGTTTGACAGTGGTTCCATGCCATTTGCCCAGCAGCACTATCCGTTTGAGAATAAAGAAACGTTCGAACAGCAATACCCGGCTGACATGATCTGTGAAGGGATTGACCAGACACGCGGCTGGTTCTACAGCTTGCTGGCGGTATCTACCCTGCTGACAGGCAAAGCACCTTACAAAGCGGTTATGGCTACAGGCCACGTACTGGATGAGAATGGACAAAAGATGTCCAAATCCAAAGGCAATGTTATTGATCCGTGGGAAGTCATTGAAGAATACGGTACAGATGCATTCCGCTGGGCATTGTTGTCTGACAGTGCACCGTGGAACAGCAAACGTTTCTCCAAAGGCATTGTAGGCGAAGCCAAATCCAAAATGGTGGATACATTGGTTAACACACATGCATTCCTGACGTTGTATGCGACCATTGATGGATTTGATCCACAGGAACATCCGTTTAAACCATCAGCGCATAAGCTGGATCGCTGGATTCTGTCAAGACTGAACAGTCTGATCCTTGTTGTGGAAAAGGCGTTGTCCGTCAATGACTACCTGAATTCTTCCAAAGCGATCGAAGCCTTTGTCGATGAGTTGAGTAACTGGTACATCCGTCGTTCCCGTGACCGTTTCTGGGGCAGTGGATTGACCGAAGATAAACTGGATGCGTATCGCACGCTTACAGAGGTGCTCGTGACTACAGCCAAGCTGGTTGCGCCGTTCACACCGATGCTTGCGGAGGATATCTATCTGAACCTGACAACAGGTGAAAGTGTTCATATGGAAGATTATCCGGCAGCGAACGAAGCGTTGATCGATCTGGATCTGGAACAAGACATGGAGACAGCTCGCCGAGTGGTCGAACTCGCTCGTAACGTGCGTAACGAAACAGGTATCAAGAATCGTCAGCCGTTGTCCGAGTTAATCGTATCGCTTGATAAAGGATTTGATCTGGCGAGCTATGAAGAGATCATCAAGGATGAGATCAATGTCAAAGGTATTCGTACCGAGCATAACGATGCCGAATTCGTTGATTTCACATTGAAACTCAATTTGAAGGTAGCGGGTAAAAAATACGGCAAAAACGTAGGCTTCCTGCAGAATTTCTTCAAGGGCATGTCAGCGGATGAGACTCGCAAAGTGGTGACGGAAGGTGTGCTTAACGTGGTTTCTCCGGACGGAGAAGAACTGCAAGTGACAAGTGAAGAGCTGCTGGTGGAGAAACAAGCTAAATCCGGTTTTGCTTCGGCATCCGGATACGGTCTGACGGTTGCACTCAACACCGAAATCACAACTGCATTGGAACAGGAAGGTTGGGTACGTGAAGTTGTACGTTCCGTACAAGACACACGGAAGAAATTGGATCTGCCGATCGAGAAGAGAGTACGTCTGACACTGGATGTCGATCCTGAGCTTCAGGCTGCAATCGTGGCTTTTGATGACGTACTGCGTGAGAATGTACTCGTTACCGAAGTCACATTTGGTACCCATGAAGGCATGGAACGCATTGAAGCTGGCGGTAAGGCAATGGGCGTTTATATCGAGGTGTAACTCCATTTTCTTTCATTGAAGATGGAATCGATGAACTCAAGTTACAATTGGATCTTGAATAAAATAGAGTATCTCTATTCCATTTCGGAAAGGATATAGAGTATAGACAAACGAGCCTTAGACTCAGGGAACAATCCCTGTATCTTGGCTCGTTTGGTTTTTATGCAAATGGGCAATGATTTCTATTGTGCAGTCACTCTATGGATACCAAAGGAACTGAGCGAACTCATGAATGAAGACAAGCAGCCATCGTCCGCATCACAAGCGATATCTCCACAGGGCGATAAAGACAAAATTGAGGAACTCCATACCCTGACTAACCGACTCGCTAACGAGCTTGAGCGTTCACGTATCGCACAGTATACGGAATTGCTGAATCGGCCGTGGAAACTGATTGGGCTTAACCTGTTATCAGGCGCAGCGCGAGGTGTGGGGATCGCCATCGGTTTTACATTTTTTGCGGCCACCATCATTTATGTGTTACAGGTGCTGGGAGCTCTCAATCTGCCGATCGTAGGAGATTACATTGCAGACATCGTCCGTATCGTACAGCGTCAGCTTGAATTGAACACATATTAGAGGCGGAGCATGTCTAGTACATGTCATATGGATCCGAATCGTTGTCAAGTTCGAGCAAGCCTTCACCTTCACGATTCTCCAAATACTGCCGGTATTGTCTGTTACGAACGATGGATACATCTTGACCGTAAATATCGGTTGCTACAAAGCTCTCATAGGCTTCAACGCAGCCTTCAACCTCATCTGTAGCTTCAATGGCCATCACATCGTAACTGTCAATATCGCGGCCTTCAGCCATGGCTGGTGTATTTGATGTGCCCCAACTCTCAACGATCTGCCAAGCATCTTCACCATCGAAGCCATTCTGATCATCGCGCTCATCGAGGCTCGTGCGTCCAAAGGCCGGAGCAAGAAACTCTTCTTCAACCGGACGATTATCGGAAACGACGGTTTCAGGCTGATGCTTTTTGCAATACTTGGTGTAGGGAACGGCTTGCATCCGCTCATAAGGAATGGGCTGCTGACAAACTGCGCAAGTTCCATAATGACCTTCTTCGATGGAATGCAGGGCAGAGTCGATGCGCTCCAATTGGAATTCATCATGCTCCAAAAGGGAAATATCTTTCTCCCGGTCATACATTTCGGTAGCTACATCACCGGGATGATTATCAATAGGAGATAATTCACCCGTCTGAAATCTCATTGACCCACTGAGGCCGTAATGGTCATTTTGCTCAAGCCGATGTTCAATACCACGTTTTTCAGCCAGCAATTGGGAACGTAAGGATTGGATTTGTTCTGAAGTAAGATGTGCCATCGTTTTCCCCTTTCTGTCCGTCTGGAATCCGAATTTGGTCTCTGATCTAGCATGTGCCAATCAGGCCTTGATTACAGAAGGGAATTGTTATCGATTTTACCATTAAGAAAGGGAAAATGCCTGTCGTGGACGACTTCCAAACAGCTGTGCTACAATGAACAAGTCTGGCGTAAAGCCTGGTATGGTTTGGAAAAGACAAGAACGGAGTGACGAACAAACGTGGTGTATTATATCCTCGCTTTTATCGTATTTTTGGTGGATCAGGGAACAAAGTATTTAATTGCGACCCAAATGGAGCTTCGGGAAGAAATTCCGGTTATAGGCAATTTCTTTGTTATCACTTCACACCGCAACTCGGGCGCAGCTTTCGGTATTTTGCAGGACCAACGCTGGTTCTTTATCGTCGTTACGGTAATTGTGGTGATTGCCTTGATCTGGTACTTGCAAAAAGTAAAAAATTCCCCGCACAAATTGCTGCCTGTAGCACTTAGTCTGGTGCTTGGCGGGGCCATCGGGAATTTCCTCGATCGTGCTTTGACGGGTGAAGTTGTGGACTTTGTCCAGCTTAATTTTGGCAGTTACACGTTTCCGATCTTCAATGTTGCCGATTCAGCCATCTGTATCGGGGTTGCACTAATTATTGTGGAAACGTTTCTTGAGGGACGGCGCGAGAAGGCCGCCGCGAAGATTGAAGGGAATGAACATCATGAGTAAAATGCACAATGAAGAACAAACTACTGAAGATATGTCTGCACAAGACGATGACCTGATGAATGACAACGGACGATTGGAATGGACCGTTTCTGCTGAACATAAAAAGGAACGCATTGA
>Ga0058696_1001112_pt1 | contig 10669 bp, 7 predicted proteins | sample AgamicMgSfrz_FD_55077 | JGI IMG/M metagenome (GOLD analysis project Ga0058696, IMG submission 55077) | Agave microbial communities from Guanajuato, Mexico - Mg.Sf.rz | ecosystem: Host-associated > Plants > Phyllosphere > Phylloplane/Leaf | place: Guanajuato, Mexico | collected 2012-05-30 | reverse complement strand
AGCTCCGAATAGGGCCTTTTTAATTTAAACGGACTAATTTCGATGACCTTGAGATCCCGGTTTAAGACTGTAATAACCATAGGGAGGTAGATGGCTTTTTCAATCATATTTCGGTCACCTTCTGGAATGCGGGTCATCATGACCGCCCCTTTCTAAATAGCACGTTTTTAATACTAATATGTATATCCTGTNAAAANNAGAACNTTTGTTCNGTTTTTTTATCCTAATGTATTTTCAGTGGTTATGCAAGCAGTTTTGATAAATCTAGAAATATTCGTTAACAAGATTATGTTTTCCGGAGATAGGGAAAGTATGAAGATATATGGATAATAATTCTTGCAATTTCGGGGGAAAGTGATATATCTAAAATAAACGGTTTTTAATAAGTTTATGCTGCTTTGATGGCAGCATGTCGAGGGAGATAATTATGGATTTGGATACTATACGTGAGTGGTTTACACTTGATCATATATCGGCACTTATTCAGCAATATCGCTCATTCGGTCCAATTCCCGGNATCTTACTGCCGATGCTGGAAGCTTTTTTGCCTTTTNTGCCCTTAGTGGTGTTCGTGCTTGCCAANGCAACGGCATTTGGTCTCTGGTGGGGGTTTTTATTTTCTTGGATTGGTGCGGTAGCNGGGTCNTTTTTGATCTTTTGGATTATTAGAAGATATGGTCAAATGAGGTTNTTCCGATTTTTGCAAANNCATAAACAGGTGCAGAGGTTGATGGTNTGGGTTGAGAGCCATGGATTCGGNCCTTTGTTCATATTGCTNTGCTTCCCTTTTACACCTTCGGCTATCGTTAATATCGTGGCAGGACTNTCAAAAGTCAGTACCCTGCAATATGGACTTGCAGTAGTNGGAGGGAAGGCGGTGATGATTTTTACGATCAGCTTCGTAGGTTACGATTTAGTATCATTGATTCATAAACCTGTGCGAACGATCATTATCGGAATCGTCATCTTTATCCTATGGTATGTGGGGAAAAGGCTGGAAGTCCGGTTAAATAAAAGCATGAAGAGAGAAGAAGGGCAATAAATTAATATATAAATGCAGTAGGGGTTGAACTAGATGGAAAAAACAAACAAGAATTCTTTATCCGATTGGATAAAACCAGCGATAATAGCTTTTGTTATTTACATCTTAATCCGTACATTTCTCTTTTCAAGCTATGATGTTGAAGGAAAGTCGATGCAGCCGACCCTTGAAGATGGAAATAAACTTGTCGTGAATAAAATCAATTACCAGATTCATGATATCAACCGTTTTGACATTATTGTTTTTCATGCGAATTCACAAGAAGATTATGTTAAGCGGGTTATAGGGGTTGCAGGTGACCGTATTCGTTATAAAGATGATTGGCTNTACGTAAATGGNGAGAAAGTGGATGAGCCTTATCTTGAGAAATTCAAGGAAGGTTTCCCAGGACAGGATTTTACAGGTGATTTTACATTAAAAGAATTGACGGATATGACCAAAGTTCCGGAGGGCAAGCTTTTTGTCATGGGTGACAATCGTCTTGAAAGTGCTGACAGCCGTCACTTTGGTTATATACCGGTAGAAAATGTTGTCGGTAAAGTGGATGTTCGATATTGGCCGGTCAATGATTTCAATTTTAAGTTTACAGGTGAGTGATTGTGGAAGCCCGAGTATGATGCGGGCTTTTTCTTTTGGGGAAAACGCGAACGTACGATTGGTGTTTTTTTAAGGGAAACGGTAAAATAATAGAAAGTAAATCTAATTGGAAACAGAAACCTAGTCATAAAGACGAAAGTATTTCTGGTATGATGGATCTAGATATTATGTTGTAAGGGGGAAAAGAGATGTCACTCCGTTTTTTACTGGGAAGATCGGGTACAGGGAAAACTTCGAATATATTGGACGAAATCCGCTCTAAATTGGCAGAAGATCCCGAAGGAAATCCAATTATCTACCTCGTTCCTGATCAGATGACGTTTCTATCTGAATATAAATTAATTAAAACACCAGGCCTTGCCGGAATGATCCGGACACAGGTTTTCAGTTTTAGCAGGCTTGCTTGGCGCGTTCTTCAGGAAACCGGGGGGATGAGCCGGCTGCATCTGGACAGTGTTGGCGTTAATATGCTGATACGGAAGATCATGGATGATAAAAAGGAAGAGTTAAAGATGTTCAGTCGATCTGCTGATAAGCAGGGGTTCATTGCACAAATGGAGCTAATGCTGGCTGAGTTCAAGCAGTATTGCATCCAACCTGATGACATTCAAAACTATTTGGCTGAATCCTCACAGGCCGGCAGCGGCATTCAGGATAAACTGCATGATCTTGAATTGGTCTATCAGGCTTTTGAAGATGAAATGGTCAATAAATATTTAGATTCCGAAGATTATTTCACTTTGCTGATCGAAAAAATGTCAGAGTCTTCATATATAAGGAATGCGGATATATATATCGATGGTTTTTATAGCTTGACTCCACAGGAATTATTGATTGTTGAAGAAATGATGAAGCTGTGCAGGAGTGTAACGATCTCGCTGACGTTAGATCAGCCCTACAGGCAATATGCTCCGGATGATTTGCAATTGTTCAGGCAAACGGGAAACCTTTATCATCACCTATATCAGGCTGGATTGAGGAATGGCATACCGATTTCAGAAGATCGAATCTTAAAAAGATCGGAAAGGTTTGGAAAGAGTCCGGGGCTGAATCATCTGGAAACTTATTTTTCCTTTCGTCCTGCACGAACGTTTGAGCAGTCACCTGATGTAACGATCGCCCAGGCAGTTAACCGCAGAGCTGAGATTGAAGGAGTTGCCCGGGATATCTTGTCGCTGGTCAGACAGAAACAGCACCGTTTCCGTGATATTGCGATTTTAGTCCGTAACGGGGAAGCATACGCAGATATTTTACAAACCGTTTTTCGGGATTATCAAATTCCCTTGTTCGTCGATTCCAAACGGACGATGCTGAATCATCCTCTGATTGAACTGATTCGTTCGACTTTGGAGATCATCAATGGCTATTGGCGTTATGAACCGGTATTTCGTGCAATCAAGACTGAGCTTCTATTTCCGTTGCAAAAAAACCACGACCGGATGCGTGAACAGGTAGATAAGCTGGAAAACTATGTGCTGGCCCGCGGCATTAAAGGAAGCGGGTGGACGTCCAAAGATCGTTGGACCTACCGGCGCTTCCGCGGTCTGGAACTCGAGGACCGGAACCAAACGGATAAGGAAATGATGCTTGAGCAAGAGTTGAATGAAATGAAGCAATTATTTACCGAGCCCATCTTGAAGCTCTCAAAACGGGCTAAAAAGGCTGCCAATGGCAGGGAATTGTGTGAAGCCCTTTATCTATATCTTGAAGAATTGCATATACCGGAAAAATTGGAAAAGCTGAAACTTGAGGCAGAAGAAGCAGGTGATTTGGTATCGGCAAGAGAGCATGAGCAAACATGGAATGCGGTTGTCGACCTATTGGACCAATTCGTTGAACTGCTGAGCGGGGAAGAGCTTTCCATGAAACAGTTTGCGGTAATCATTGAAGCTGGTCTGGAGTCTCTTGAATTTTCTNTGGTACCGCCGGCAATTGACCAAGTATTAGTCGCTAATCTAGANTTATCCCGCCTGGATGATGTGAAGACAGCTTTTGTTATCGGNTTGAACGAAGGGGTTCTGCCGGGAAAAGCNGTATCTGACGGGATATTTTCAGATAGTGATCGTGATGTGCTGCTGGCTGGNGGACTTGATGTTGCCCCAAGTTCGAAAGTGCGCCTGCTGGATGAGGAGTTNACAGCNTACAAAGCATTCACNACGCCTGCCGAGGCCCTTTATTTATCATATCCGCTTGCCGATGAGGAAGGGAAGGCGCTTTTACCTTCATCCTATTTGAAACGGGTAAGGGACGTATTGCCTAACGTTTCCGATGTGTATTATATGAACGATCCATCCGATCTTTCTGCGGAGGAACAGGTGAAATATGCAGTGAATCATGATGTGGCCCTTTCGTACCTGGCTGCCCAATTGCAGCTGAAGAAAAGGAACTATCCAATCCATTCACTATGGTGGGATGTATATAATGCCATTATTGATGATGAAATGGCCGGTCCTTCAGCAACTAAGGTTTTATCGAGCCTTTTTTATCAAAATAGGACAAAGAAATTAACTGAGGAAACAAGTAAGCAATTATACGGTGAGAGCATTCTTACGAGTGTATCCAGGATGGAAATGTTCAATAGCTGCCCGTTTTCCCATTATGCGGCTCATGGCTTGAANTTGAGGGAACGGCAGATTTTCCGTTTGGANGCTCCGGATATAGGCGAGATGTTCCATGGAGCGTTGAAAATGATTTCCGATTACTTGAAGGAACATGATATTCCTTGGTCTACATTGACCCCGGAACAATGCTTGGAGCTGGCCAGAATTGCTGTGGAGAGACTTGCTCCTAAACTCCAAAATCAGATTTTGTTAAGTACGAACCGCCATCACTATTTACGCAGGAAACTCGAACACGTGATTGGACGTGCCTCGATCGTATTAAGTGCACATGCAAAGGCGAGCGGTTTTGCTCCGATCGGATTAGAACTTGGATTTGGAAAAAATGGCGAGCTGCCGCCACTTTCTTTCACATTGAAAAACGGTACGAAGATGGAATTGATCGGGCGGATCGACCGCGTGGATAAAGCTGAAGGAGATGAGGGTGTCTATTTGCGTGTGCTCGATTATAAGTCGAGTGAAAAGGAACTGAACATGAGTGAAGTATATTATGGACTAGCGCTGCAAATGTTGACATACCTTGATATCGTCGTCACCCATTCCAAGTCGCTGATTGGAAAAGAAGCGATTCCAGCCGGAGTTTTGTATTTTCATGTGCATAATCCCGTTGTCAAATCAAAGGGAATGCTCAGTTTGGATAAAATTGAAGAAGAAATTTATAAAAGCTTTAAAATGAATGGACTTGTACTGGACCATTCAAATGTCATTCAATTGATGGATACTTCGCTTGATATTGAAAATTCGGGTAAGTCGGATATCATTCCAGCTGGATTTAAAAAGGACGGATCGCTCCTGGCGGCTTCCAAAGTTGCCAGCAGGGAAGAGTTTTCGCTTCTGAATCATCATGTGCGCCGTATTTATCAGGAGGCTGGTGATCGAATGGTCGATGGTGATGTGGATATTACTCCATACAAATTAAAGGAAAAAACGCCGTGTACCTTCTGTTCCTTTAAATCTGTATGCCAATTCGACCAGTCACTGGAGGAGAACCAATTCAGGAATTTGGCACAGAAGAAACAAAATGACGTTCTTGAGCTATTAAGGGGAGAGGGGGAGAGCGATGAGTAAAACGAAAATTCCTGCTCTGCCAGGAGACGTGACTTGGACGGAAGATCAATGGAAGGCAATCTGGGCTAAAGATCAGGACATCCTGGTTGCTGCCGCTGCAGGTTCAGGGAAAACAGCGGTACTGGTCAATCGGATCATTCAAAAAGTCATTTCAGAAGAAGATCCAATCGATGTTGATGAACTGCTCGTAGTTACATTCACCAATGCCTCGGCTGCCGAAATGCGCCATCGGGTAAGTGAGGCATTAGAAAAAGCGATCAATGATAATCCGCATTCACAGCATTTACGTAAGCAGTTGAGCTTGATTAATCGTGCTTCGATTTCCACACTCCATTCCTTTTGTCTAGAGGTGATCAGGAAGTATTATTATCTTACGGATATCGACCCGGGCTTCCGGATTGCAGATTCAACGGAGATCCAGCTGCTCCGTGATGAAGTGATGGAAGAGCTTTTCGAGGAGCAGTATGGCCAAAGTGATAACGAGAGTTCTTTAATTTGGTCGATGCTTTCACAAGCGATCGAAACGATGATGCACTCCAGAATATCGTTCGGTCGCTGCATGATTTTTCGCAATCTAATCCAAACCCGGACCGATGGCTCGATGGTGCCGCCAGCATGTATGAGCTGGCAGATGATGATGGGATTGATGATCTTTCGTTTATCGATTCATTGAAGTTCGATATTGGTTTACAATTGGACACGGCCAGGGATTTATTGGAGCGCTCGCTTGCGTTGACAAAAATCCCTGGGGGGCCGGCTCCAAGGGCTGAGAACTATCTAGCCGATCTTGCACTGGTTGCTAAACTTTCGAAGTGAAGGATCAATCCTGGAATGCACTTTATGAGGAAATCCAGAACGTGAAATTCGGGACGGCAAAACGCCTTACCGGTGCAGATTTTATCAAGGAAGTGGCTGATGAGGCTACCAAGTACCGGGATAAGGCCAAGAAGATCATCAAATCGTTACAGGAAGAGTTATTTTCCCGGAAACCGGAAAGCTACCTGCGGGATATAAGGGAGCTTAAGGGTTATGTCGATACACTTGTAATGCTTGTTAAACGGTTTGACGAAAGATTCTTTGCTGCAAAAGCAGAAAAGAACTTGGTGGATTTCGCCGATTTGGAACATTATTGTCTTCAAATTTTGACAGGGGAAACGGTGGATGGTGAACGAAAACCTTCAGCGGCAGCCATCGAATACAGGAACCAGTTCAAAGAGGTACTAGTGGATGAATACCAGGACACGAACCTGGTTCAGGAATCGATCTTAAAACTGGTGACGGCTGATGGAGAATATGATGGGAATCTTTTCATGGTAGGCGATGTCAAGCAGTCCATTTACCGGTTCAGGCTTGCTGAACCGAATCTCTTCCTTGGAAAATACACACGATTTACCCATGACGGTGTTGATTCCGGACTGAAAATTGATTTAAACCGCAATTTCCGGAGCCGAAAGGAAGTTCTTGATGGGACCAATTTCTTGTTTCAACAGTTGATGGGCATTACAGTCGGTGAGATTGATTATGATGAAGATGCCCAATTGAAAAAAGGTGCCCCATATCCCGAAGACGATCCAAACCCGATCGAACTCCATTTAATTGATGGAGCAGCCGATCCTGAAGCTCATTTGGAAATGGAAGGATATGATGGCGGATTTGAGGCCGAGGAGCTTGAAAAAGCGCAGCTCGAAGCAAGGCAGATGGCCAAGCTCATTAAAAAGGCTATAAGCGAAAAGCATCGGATATATGATACGAAAACCAAAAGGTACCGATCTGCCACTTATCGGGACATGGTCATTCTTCTTCGTTCGATGCCATGGGCACCGCAAATCATGGAGGAATTTAAAAAGCAGGGAATTCCAGTATATGCTAATTTATCCACGGGATATTTTGAAGCGACCGAAGTGGCCATCATGATTTCCTTATTGAAGGTGATTGATAATCCGCAACAGGATATCCCATTGGCTTCCGTTCTCCGTTCACCTATCGTCGGGTTGGATGAAGAAGAGATGTCAAAGGTGCGTTTATTCCATACAGGAAGCTATTACGAAGCACTAGCTGATTTACAGAAAGAGTGACCCTGAAGAACATCCGGGGCTTTATGAAAAAGCCTCTGCATTTTATAAAAAACTAGTGAAGTGGCGGAAGCTTGCCAGGCAGGAGGCATTATCAGATCTGATCTGGCTCCTATACCGCGAAACGCAGTTTTATGATTTTGCAGGTGGGATGCCGGGCGGCAAACAGCGTCAGGCCAATTTACGAGCGCTATATGACAGGGCAAGGCAATATGAAGCAAGTTCTTTCCGCGGTCTGTTCCGTTTCTTGCGGTTCATAGAAAGGATGCAAGAACGTGGAGATGATTTAGGGGCAGCTCGGGCTTTAGGGGAACAGGAAGATGTAGTCCGGCTGATGACAATTCACTCGTCAAAGGGGCTTGAGTTCCCGATCGTGTTCATTGCCGGTCTTTCCAAGCAATTCAATATGATGGATTTACGAAAGTCCTATTTACTGGATAAAGATTATGGCTTTGCGGCAAAGTATGTGAATTCCGAATTACGGATAACTTATCCATCCCTCCCTCAATTGGCTTTTAAGAAAAAAAAGCAGCTTGAATTAATTGCCGAGGAGATGCGTGTCCTCTACGTGGCGCTAACAAGGGCTAAGGAAAAGCTTTATTTGATTGCCAGTATCAATGATGCAGAAAAAACGCAGCAGAACTGGGAAAGTAATGCGGCACATGGAGATTGGCTATTGAAGGACTATGTACGGGCAGGTGCAAAAAGTTATCTTGATTGGATTGGTCCATCCCTTGTCCGACATCGGGATTCTCTTGGTGCTGCAGGTCTTGGCCTGGAAATGGAGTCGCATCCATCGAATTGGTCCATTTCCGTCATTCCAAGTGAAGAGCTTGCTGTTCTGGATGAGGAAGAGGCACTGGTTCAAGAGCAAATGCTTGAACATGTCCAGAAATCGGAGAAGGTCGGCATCGTTTCCGAGTTTTATGATGATATCAAGGAACAGCTGGAATGGGAGTACCCCGAGCATGAGGCGACGGTGTATCGTTCCAAGCAATCCGTTTCTGAATTAAAGCGTCAATATGAACTCAAGGACGAGCAAAGCTCCACAGAGCTGTTGCGTAAATTTAAGCGGCCTATTACGAAGCGGCCGACTTTCATGCAAGAAAAGTCACTGACTCCTGCTGAAAGGGGTACGATTACACATTTAGTCATGCAGCATATTGATCTATCTAAAGAGATTACCATTCAATCGATTCAGCAACTGATTACTGATCTGATTCAACGTGAGCTGTTGACGGAGGAACAGAAAGAAGCTGTGGATCCGGAGACGATCGTCGATTTCTTTGATAGTGAAATCGGGCAAAGAATGCAGAGTGCCGAAAGCATTCGCCGTGAAGTGCCATTTACGATGTCGCTGCCTGCAAAGGAAGCTTACAGCGATTGGGCAGCTGGAGATGAAGAAGTCCTTATCCAAGGTGTGATTGATTGTATCTTTGAGGATGAACAAGGTCTTGTGCTTCTCGACTATAAAACGGATACGATCACCGGCCGTTTTGCAAGCGGGTACGAAGGGGCTAAAGGGATTCTTGCCGATCGATACCAGATGCAGCTTCAGCTTTATACGAGGGCTGTTGAAGGAATAATGAATAAGAAGGTAACCGGCCGTTACTTGTTTTTCTTTGACGGCTCGCATTTATTGGAAGTATAAGAGAGAAGAGTGTCCCATTGATGTGGGACGCTTCTTTTCGGTCAAATAAACAGAATAGTTTGAAAAAGTGTAAATGCTTACTATATACTAGTGGAGAAAAATACCTTTTTAAAGGAGTAGAGAAGAGTATGACGAGTGAGATCAAGAGCAAGGGATACTTTGGTGAGTTCGGTGGAAGCTTTATACCGGGTGAGCTTCAGGAAGTTATGGATATTTTAGAAACGGAATTCCTGAAATATAAGGATGACCCTGAATTCATTGAGGAGTTCCGATATTATCTGAAAGAATATGTCGGACGTGAAAACCCGTTAACACTTGCAAAGAATTTAACGGAAAAGGTTGGCGGGGCAAAAATATACTTGAAGCGTGAAGATCTGAATCATACAGGTGCTCATAAAATTAATAATGCGATCGGACAAATCCTGCTCGCTAAACGAAGGGGTGCTAAACGCATCATCGCAGAAACAGGAGCAGGACAGCATGGTGTGGCGACTGCGACAGCATGTGCGATGTTTGGCATGGAGTGTGTGATCTATATGGGTAAGCTGGATACGGAGAGGCAGGCATTGAATGTCTTTCGGATGGAATTGCTGGGGGCAAAAGTCGTAGCGGTCGAAAAGGGACAGGGTCGATTGAAGGATGCTGTTGATGAGGCATTGAATGACTTGGTGCAAAACTTTGAAAATACTTTTTACTTGCTTGGTTCAGCAGTGGGGCCACACCCATATCCAACGATCGTTAAGCATTTCCAATCAATCATAAGTGAAGAATCGAAGCGCCAGATCCTTGAAAAGGAAGGGAAACTGCCTACTGCCATCATTGCTTGTGCAGGAGGGGGAAGTAATGCGATCGGTGCTTTTGCTCATTATCTCGATGAAGAAAATGTCCGTTTAATTGGTGTAGAGCCAATTGAAGCCCCAAGTGTTTCGCAAGGTGTCCCGGCAGTATTGCACGGATTCAAAAGTTTGACGTTAGTGGATGAGCAAGGGGAACCAAGACCGACTTTTTCCATAGCCGCCGGTTTGGATTACCCGAGCGTGGGACCCGAGCATAGTTTTTTGAAAGATAGCGGACGAGCGGAGTATGTTACGGTAAAAGGGGAAGAAGCTCTGGAGGCTTTTCAGGTATTATCCAAAACAGAGGGAATCATTCCAGCTCTCGAAAGCTCACATGCCCTAGCTCACGCCATGAAGCTCGCTAAAGAGTTAACAAGGGATGATATACTTATCGTCAATTTATCAGGCAGGGGAGACAAAGATGTAGAGCAAGTATTTAACATGTTAAAAAAATAGTCTGAAATTAAAAGCCTCCCTGGAAATGGGAGGCTTTTAATTTGACTAATTATTCCCTGTAATGGGCTGGTCAACCCCATTGACATCAAGGACATTGCTTCCATTTAGACCATTGGCCGTGAAGGTGATTGCAGCTGTGTTCCCTGAACCAGATCCGAAAACGGATTTGGAGGAAGATTTAGGGGAAATGACGGCGCAATCACCGAATAACAGGTTTCCTTGCGCGACATTAAATACTTGAACCGGGCCGATAATGGCGGGCATATGAACCCCTCCTTTAATAGTTTAAGTGTTGTTGGTTGAATCCTCGATTGGCGTCTCTTCGTTTT
>Ga0058696_1001110_pt1 | contig 10677 bp, 7 predicted proteins | sample AgamicMgSfrz_FD_55077 | JGI IMG/M metagenome (GOLD analysis project Ga0058696, IMG submission 55077) | Agave microbial communities from Guanajuato, Mexico - Mg.Sf.rz | ecosystem: Host-associated > Plants > Phyllosphere > Phylloplane/Leaf | place: Guanajuato, Mexico | collected 2012-05-30 | reverse complement strand
TAAATTGATATCGCTTACATTACCAAATGTCTATTATGCAGTGGGGGTGAAATTTCTGCAATGTCTTCGATAGAAAGAAGAGAAGATGGGAGTTGTCATGAAGTACTTTTGATTTTATCAAGTTTATTGATCGGAGTGAATCAAACATGAAGTCAGAAACTGCTAAAACCACGCTTACGATGACCTCATTACGTAAAGAAAGCAGGTTAAGAACGGCTGGAGCATTACTCCGCAAAGATTGGCAGCTATATTCACTGTTAATACTTCCAGTTATCTATCTGATTATTTTCAAATACGGACCCATGATTGGTAATGTGATTGCCTTTAGAAGATTTGTACCCGGAGGCAGCATTTTTGGTGAGACTTGGGTGGGGTTAAGGTATTTTCAGATGTTCGTACAAGACCCAACGTTTTGGAAAGTATTTGGCAATACATTAATACTAGGTGGGCTTGCATTACTCTTCACTTTCCCGGTTCCAATTATCTTTGCTTTACTTCTGAACGAAGTGAAAAGTAAACGCTTTAAAAAGTTTGTTCAAACTGCATCCTATCTACCGCATTTCTTATCCATCGTTATCGTAGCCGGAATGATTTTGCAGTTAACCGCAGTTAATGGATCAATTAATGGCTTGGTTGCATTCTTTACCGGAGACAACATTCCTTTTATGCAGCGTGCCGAATGGTTCAGAACCATCTATATTACCTCAGAAATTTGGCAAGGCATGGGTTGGGGAGCCATTTTGTATCTTGCCGCATTGACAACCATTGATGATTCCTTGTATGAAGCTGCACGGATCGATGGTGCGAACCGCTGGAAACAAACCATTCATGTAACCCTACCAGGCATTTTGCCAACCATCGTTACATTACTGATTTTGAATATGGGTAATTTTCTTGCCGTCGGGTTCGAGAAAATTCTCCTCCTTTACAATCCGCTGATCTATGACACATCAGACGTAATTTCCACTTATCTGTATCGGGTAGGTTTGCAATCCAGCAACTTTAGTTATGCTACTGCGATTGGATTATTCGAATCACTCATCGGTCTAATCTTGGTATTCTCGGTAAATGCAATCTCACGCAGATTAACACAACGGAGCTTGTGGTAAAGGAGGGGCAACATGCAGGAATCAAAATCATACAAAGTGTTCAAAGTGTTTAACGCCATCTTTTTGCTGCTCGTGGTGTTCGTCACACTCTATCCGTTCCTGAATGTCGTAGCACAATCTTTCAGTAGCGAATCCTATATNAATTCTGGGAAAGTCAGCATCATCCCGAGAGGTTTCAATGTGGAAACCTACAAGACAATTTCTCGTGACAGCATGTTCTGGACCAACTATAAAAATACGATTATCTACACTGTGGTAGGTACGTTGATATCCATGTTCATGACAACCATATTCGCATATGCGATCTCCAAAAAGAGATTAATGGGACGCAAGTTCTGGACGATGTTTGCCGTGTTCACCATGTTTTTCAGTGGCGGATTGATTCCAAACTATGTCCTGATTAATTCCCTTGGCATGAACAATACGATGTGGGCGTTGGTGGTCCCTGGTGCAATCAGTATTTATAACATGTTAATCATGAAATCGTTTTTCGAGAACATGCCGGAGGAACTAGAGGAAGCTGCAGCCATCGACGGCTTGAACACATACGGTATCTTACTTCGTATTATATTGCCGCTGAGTAAGGCTGTAATGGCTACAATGGTATTATTTTATGCGGTGGGTCACTGGAACTCCTGGTTTCCGGCTTTCCTGTATCTCGACAAAAAAGAGCTGTTCCCTGTGACCATCTATCTGCGCAACATGATTGCGGGTGCAACAGGAGGAGCTTCGGCGGGCGCATCAGCCGACAATTTGACTCAAATCTCTGCAAATATCAAGTCGGTAACCATGGTACTGACGATCCTGCCAATCCTTACGATATATCCTTTTGTACAAAGATACTTTGTAACCGGTATCATGTTGGGATCTGTTAAACAGTAATTCCAATCAGTATAGTTAATATCTTTTCTACGCAAGGCCAACCTAAACCACATGCAGGGGGACAATGGAATGAAGAAGAGACCACGCAAGCTTGTAGGCAAGATGGTTTTGGCAACAATGATGAGTGTCGTTTTGGCAGCATGCAGCAGCGGTGCTGGCACAGAAAAAGCTGAACCCGAATCTAAGGGTGCAATGGAATCCTACAGTGTGGGGGAGACGTTTAAAGCGTCAGAGCCGTTTAACTTATCCATTCTTTATAGTGATCAGCCAGCATACCCCTACAAGAAAGATTGGTTGCTTTTCCAAAAAATCACTGAGCTGACGGGGGTGACATTGGATCCGACGATCGTACCGATGTCCGACTATCCTCAGAAAAGATCTCTTTTGATCAGTTCAGGAGATGCACCTCTTGTTATTCCTAAAACCTATCCGGGCGAAGAATCTGCCTTTGTATCATCCGGTGCGGTTTTGCCAGTAAGTGATTATGTTGACTTGATGCCTAATTTCAAGGACAAGGTAGAGAAGTGGGGACTGGAAGATGAACTGGAGGGTCTCCGGCAGGAAGATGGCAAGTATTACGTGCTGCCTGGTTTGCACGAAGAAGTATGGCCTGATTATACACTGATTGTTAGAACGGATGTCTTCGAGGAAAACAATATTCCGATCCCTACGACATGGGATGAATTATATGATGCTGCCAAGAAGTTGAAAGAGATTTATCCAGATTCCATTCCATTCTCGGACCGCTTTGAATTCAACAGTACATTAAATATTGCGGCTGCTGGTTTTGGAACCAAGGGCGGTTGGGGCTTCGGCAATGGTCTTACGTACAAGGAAGACAAGGATGAATTCGTATATACATCCACTACACCTGAGTACAAAGAGATGCTGACGTACTTTAACAAACTGGTCTCTGAAGGACTCCTGGATAAGGAAAGTTTAACTCAAGATGACGATCAGGCAATACAAAAATTCGTCTCTGGCAAATCATTTATCATTAACGGTAACTCCCAAACGGTTGTTCTGCACCGCAATGATATGAATAAAACATTGGGCGAGGGCAACTTCTCGATTGCCAAAATTACAGTTCCGGGTGGACCAAAAGGACAGTTGATGTCTGGATCGCGTCTTGAAAACGGTGTCATGATTTCCGGTAAAATTAAAGAAAGCGAAAATTTCAAAGCAACAATGCAATTTATTGACTGGTTATACTACAGTGATGAAGGCCAAGAGTTCACCAAATGGGGGGTTGAAGGTGAGACCTTTACCAAACAGGATGGTGTACGCAAACTTGCGGATGATGTGAACTATAATGGATTGAATCCTAAAGGCACAAAAGATCTGCGTATTGATTACGGTTTTTCCGGCGGTGTATTTGCGTATGGTGGAACGACAGAACTGCTGCATTCCATGTTTAGCGAGGAAGAGCTGAAATTCCAGCAGGACATGAAGGATACCAAGGAAGTTATTCCGGCTGAACCGCCAATTCCATACTCAGACATTGACCGTGAACAGGTGACATTGCTGAGTACTCCACTTAAGGATTACTCGGACCAAAATACACTCAAATTTATTCTGGGCGAACGCAGTCTNGACGAATTCGATGCATTTGTGCAAGAACTGGAAGGNCAAGGTTTATCTCAATATCTACAGATTTCCAATGATACGTACAAAAAGTATAAAGAAAACAAACAGCAGTAACATGATAAGCGAAGTTTAATCCATTGCCGTTTCGCTGATACCATTTTAGTGAAACGGCAATTTATGCTAAGATGAATGAATACGGCTGAGAGGAAGAGGTTAAGGAATGTCACTTAATCAAAAGATTAGAGGTTCGACCCGGGCTTATTCATACAATCTGATCAAGGAAAGAATTCTTCATCTTGAACTGGAGCCTGGTACGAAGATTTCGGAGAAAGAAATTGCGGACGAACTTGAGGTTAGCAGAACTCCAGTCCGCGAAGCTTTTATGAAGCTTGCTGAAGAGGAACTCTTGGATATTATCCCGCAGAGCGGAACAATCGTCTCACATATTAATCTGGAGCATGTAGAAGAAGGCAGATTTATGCGAGAGAAAATAGAAAAGGAAATTGTAGCGCTGGCTTGCGTATCATTTGCAGAAGAATTCAAATTCAGGTTGGAAACCAATATTGCCATGCAGGAAGTGTGCATGGACAAGAAAAACTTCTATCGGCTGTTCGAACTGGATGAGGAGTTTCATCAGATCCTGTTTCAGGGAACTGGCAAAATGAGAACGTGGAAAATGCTTCAGCATCTCAACATTCCGTTTAATCGCCTGCGCATCCTTCGTTTGTCTGAAGATTTTAATTCGGAAATTATTATCTCCCAACACAAGGAAATCTACCAGCTCATCAAGGAACGCCAAACTGAACAAGCAATGAAGGTGATGGAAGCACACCTCAGACTTGTCGTCGTTGAACAGGAGACGGTCAAAGCAAAGTACCCGCATTATTTTATATAGTTAACGTATGTTGTATAATGANCGAAACTGCAACAANCCCCTGTTCGAATGGACAGGGGNTTGTTGAATGAACGATAATATCCATATATGATTACGCTTGTTTAATAAACGTTGGATCNGGATAAGGGTCAGCAACCCAGCCATCTTTTTCAATAAAGAGACGAACAGCAATAATCTGTTTGTTCTCCATCAAAGTGAAGAAATGCGGTGTGTTTTCTGGTACGGAAATGACGTCTCCAGGAGACAATTCAACATTAAAGTAACCTACATCATCTGTGCCTTTGATAACAAAGATCCCTTTACCCGCAACAATTGCGCGAATTTCATCTTCGGCGTGTGTGTGGATTTCTTCGAACTTGGCCAATTTTTCTTCGATATCTGGCGTTTGTTCTGACAGAGTGATGACATCCCAGATCTGATATCCGCGGCGTGCAGCCAGGTCTTTGATCTCATAATCATAGGTTTCCAAAACCTGATTTTTTTGATCATCAGTCAATCCAAAATTATTTTGCAATTCAGCGCTTAATTTGGATGCATCCCATTTTTCATAAAGTACTTCATATTTGTCCAAGAAATTTCGAACATTTTCGTCTCCAGTGATACGTTCGTTCGTATTTCTGATAACAATTTCAGCCATGTTCTTTCCCTCTTTTCCACTTGGTTTAATAGATATTATATCGGATGTCCTACCTTTTGTCGATTCGCAAATTCAACGTTAATCCTCCGAAACCCGCCACACAGCTGAATAAAACCGATCTTTCACATTAAGTTAGTTTCTGTTAAACTAAGATTTAACGTTTTGCGGGGGTGAAGATATTGGATAAGCTTAGTCTACATGATGCATTAAAACAACGAATATTAATCCTCGACGGTGCGATGGGGACCATGATTCAACAAGTTGATCTAACGGGTGCAGATTTTGGCGGTGATGATCTGGATGGATGTAATGAAATGTTGGTACTTACACGTCCAGAACTCATTCAGCGCATTCATGAAGAATATCTGGAAGCTGGTGCAGATTTAATCGAAACCAATACATTCGGAGCAACTTCGGTCGTATTGGCCGAATATGATATCCAGGATCGTGCTCGCGAGATTAACCTCGAAGCTGCACGAATTGCGAGAGCAGCGGTAGATCGCTTCTCAACTCCGGAGTCTCCACGGTATGTGGTAGGTGCGATGGGACCAACGACGAAGACGCTCTCGGTTACCGGTGGGGTAACGTTCCAGGAGCTCATCGACAGTTATTCCGAGCAAGCGCTTGCTTTAATCGAGGGAGGCGTTGACGCGCTACTGCTTGAAACTTCGCAGGATACTCTTAATGTCAAAGCAGGTAGCATTGGTATCCAGCAAGCATTCGAGCAGAGCGGGATTAAACTCCCTTTGATGATATCAGGGACAATAGAACCGATGGGCACAACCCTTGCGGGTCAGAACATCGAATCCTTTTATATATCCCTAGAACACCTTAACCCAATTTCAGTTGGACTAAACTGTGCGACAGGCCCGGAGTTTATGCGCGACCATATTCGTTCGCTTTCCGGAATGGCTTCTGTAGCGGTCAGCTGTTATCCGAATGCGGGTTTGCCCGATGAAAATGGTAATTATCACGAGTCACCTGACTCACTCGCTCAGAAAATTGGAGCATTTGCCGAACAGGGCTGGTTGAACATCGCCGGTGGTTGCTGCGGCACAACTCCAGCACATATTCGGGCGATGCGTGATACGCTTGCCAAGTACCCCCCAAGAGAAATGAACGGAACACATCCGCCTGCATTATCCGGTATTGATCCGGTATATATAGAGCAGGACAATCGTCCATATATGGTTGGTGAACGGACTAACGTGCTTGGATCACGGAAATTCAAGCGCTTGATCGTTGAAGGGAAATATGAGGAAGCTTCCGAGATTGCACGGGCTCAGGTGAAAAATGGTGCGCATGTTGTCGACGTTTGTGTGCAGGACCCGGACCGTGAAGAAGCTGAAGACATGGAAAAATTCCTCGAACTGGTTGTCAAAAAAGTGAAAGTTCCGCTGATGATTGATACAACCGACGCAAAGGTTATCGATCTTGCTCTTCAGTACTCTCAAGGTAAAGCGATAATTAACTCCATTAACCTTGAGGATGGGGAAGAGAAATTCGAGCTTGTCACTCCTCTTATCCATAAATATGGTGGAGCCGTCGTCGTAGGTACAATTGATGAACGCGGACAGGCAATCAGCCGGGAAGATAAATTGGAAGTCGCTAAGCGTTCGTACGATCTGCTGGTGAACAAGTATGGATTGAAGGCAGAAGACCTGATTTTTGATACATTGGTGTTCCCTGTTGGTACCGGGGATGAGCAGTATATTGGTTCTGCCAAGGAAACCATTGAGGGTATTCGGGTTATTAAGGAAGCCATGCCTGAGTGTCATACGATTCTTGGTATCAGTAACATCTCATTTGGATTGCCAGAGGCCGGTCGGGAAGTCCTGAATTCTGTGTTTTTGTACGAATGTACAAAGGCCGGACTCGACTATGCGATTGTAAACACGGAAAAGCTTGAACGTTATGCCTCCATTCCGGAGGAAGAACGAAGATTGTCGGAAGAGCTGCTCTATAATACGAATGACGAAACACTCGCTGCATTCGTAGCGGCATTCCGGAACAAAAAGGTTGAGAAGAAAGAAAAGATTTCGAATCTTTCATTAGAAGAGCGTCTGGCCTCCTATGTTGTCGAAGGCAGCAAAGAGGGACTATTGCCAGATCTGGAACAGGCTCTTGCTAAATACTCAGCGCTCGAAGTCATCAACGGCCCGCTTATGCGGGGGATGGAAGAAGTAGGACGACTGTTTAACAACAACGAGCTGATTGTAGCCGAGGTTTTACAGAGCGCGGAAGTAATGAAAGCTTCAGTTGCTTATCTGGAGCAATTCATGGAAAAAAATGAAACATCGGTGAAAGGCAAAATCATTCTGGCGACAGTTAAGGGTGATGTGCACGACATCGGTAAAAACCTGGTGGAGATCATCCTATCCAATAACGGTTACCGAATCATTAATTTGGGTATAAAAGTACCACCAGAACGAATTATAGAAGCATATAGAGAAGAAAAAGTGGATGCCATCGGTTTATCCGGTTTGCTCGTCAAATCGGCACAGCAGATGATCGTCACCGCGCAGGATTTGCGAACAGCAGGCATTGACGTGCCTATTATGGTGGGCGGAGCAGCACTTACGCGTAAATTCACCAAAAACCGGATTCGTCCTGAATACGATGGCATGGTTGTCTATGCGAAAGATGCAATGGATGGTCTGGATCTAGCGAACAAGCTGATGAATCCGGCTACACGTGAAGTCATGCAGCTGGAGATGGACGCTGAAAAAGAAGCGGATGCTTCCAGTGCAGAAACGGTTAAACCGCTGCCGGAGCTTACGCGAGTCGAACGGTCAGATATCGCAATCGACAATCCGGTTCTAGTCCCTCCGGATCTTGAGCGGCATACCCTTCGTAATTATCCACTGTCACACATTTTGCCATATGTGAACATGCAGATGCTGCTTGGTCATCATCTTGGCCTTCGTGGTTCTGTGGAACAGCTGCTCGCTTCCGGTGATCCCAAGGCAACCGATCTCAAAGCGGTTGTGGACGAGATTATGCAAGAGGCTGTCCGGGATGGAATTATACAGGCACATGCAATGTATCGGTTTTTCCCAGCACAATCTAGCGGCAATAGCATCATCATTTACGATCCGGAGAACACAAGCAATATTCTGCATACCTTCACTTTCCCACGGCAAAAAGTTGAACCGTTCCTGTGCCTGTCGGACTTCCTGAAGCCAGTGGAGTCTGGTGAGATGGATTATGTAGGTTTCATGGTTGTAACTGCAGGTCACGGTGTGCGTGAGCTATCAACGGCCTGGAAAGAGCAAGGGGATTACCTTCGTTCACATGCGCTGCAATCTGTAGCACTTGAAGTGGCAGAGGGATTAGCCGAACGGGTGCATCATATGATGAGAGATATATGGGGCTTCCCGGACCCTGCGAACATGACCATGAAACAGCGTCATGGGGCGCGTTACCAAGGGATACGGGTGTCATTTGGATATCCGGCTTGTCCGGATTTGGAAGATCAGGGACCGCTCTTCAAGCTGATGCAGCCTGAGGACATTGGTGTGGAACTGACGGAAGGCTTCATGATGGAGCCAGAAGCTTCTGTATCAGCAATGGTGTTCAGCCATCCGCAAGCCAAATATTTTAACGTTGAAAAAGCATAATCAATAAGAGGTCAGGCAGAGCCCTCCGCATCGTCGGAGGCTTTTTGCTGGCAACAGAAAGAGGTGCAATCCGGATGGAACTATATTTCCTGGGAACTAACGCTGGTGTACCTACACTGCAGCGGAATGTAACTTCCATTGGGCTCCGCATGTTGGATGAGCGAAGAGCTTTGTGGTTGTTTGACTGCGGGGAAGGAACCCAGCACCAGATTTTAAGTTCACCGCTAAAACTGAGTAAATTGGAGAAAATCTTCATCACCCATCTTCATGGGGACCATGTATTTGGGCTTCCAGGCTTGCTTTCGAGCAGAGCCTACCAGGGAGGGACAACGCCCCTAACGGTCTATGGACCTCCTGGAACAGAACGTATGATTACAACCGCAATGGAGTTAAGTCAGTCCCGGATTAACTATGAGTTGAAGATTATGGAGCATACGGGTGGCTTGCTGTTTGAAGACGAGAGCTTCATTGTAGAGTCTGCTTTGCTGGAACACCGAATCGACAGCTACGGCTACCGAATTACGGAGAAGGATCGTCCAGGCAGTCTCGACCAAGCCAAACTGGCTGAGTATGGCTTGAAGCCGGGTCCTCTTTTTGGTCGTCTGAAACGCGGAGAGACAATTACCCTGGATGACGGCAGTGTTGTTCGTCCGGAAGATGTGCTAGGAGCACCGAAGCGCGGCAAAGTGATAACCATTCTGGGAGATACACGTCCATGTGCAAATGTATTGCCCCTCGCTCAGCATGCAGATGTACTCGTACATGAAGCAACATTTATGGATGACTTGGCCGATACCGCCCATGAGTATTATCACAGTACTGCTAAGCAAGCGGCCGAGGCGGCTAGAGCAGCTGATGTTGGAGAATTGATCATGACTCATTTTAGTTCTCGCTATAAGGATGAAGAGCANCTGCAGCCNCTTTTGGACGANGCAAAGACCGTTTTTCCTAACTCCAGATTGGCGAATGAGCATCAATTGATTCCTGTCATTCATCATCTGAATGGATCTCAGTTACAATAAAGCCAGTTGGGCTTTCAAAAACAGTGTGGTTCAACGACGGCAAACCAGACGGGACTGAAGGGGATAAGCCCGGAGGTCCCTTTTGCAATCTGATCGGAAAGCGTGTAGGATGGGCAATATGAGCAGGGAAATGAATCAAATTATTTTCCGGGAAAGCGCAGGAAATGACAAGCTTGTACAGAAGACGCGCGAGCCAAAACGTCTGAGTTCGATTCGGTTCGACGTGATACGTGTTCATACGAGCAAGCCCATATTATTTTCTGGAATACATAGCTATAGATCAAAAAAATCATCGGGATTTAATTAAGGACATGAAATGTTAATGGTCTAAAAGAAAGGAAGTGCTCTGTATGATTAAGGCCTATCTGATTGATCTGGATGGAACACTCTATCATGGCAGACAACGGATTGAGGGGGCAGACAAGCTTATCCAGACGCTGAATGATCAAGCTGTATCTTATTTGTTTGTAACCAATAATTCTTCCCGTACACCGCAAGGGGTAGCAGATCACTTGAACGGAATGGGGATTCCAGCGGAAGCTTCTCAGGTATGCACCTCTGCAGTCTCTGCTGCTGAATATGTAGCTGAAGAATCTCCGGGCGCCAAGGTTGCCTGCATTGGAGAAGCAGGATTACTCCAGGCCATCGATGAAGCAGGATTACAATTGACGGAGGATAAGCCGGAATACGTTATTCAAGGGATTGACCGAGAATTTTCCTACCATAAATTAACCAAAGCGCTGCGCTGGATCAATGATGGAGCAACATCAATCCTGACGAATCCTGACCTGCAGCTTCCGTCGGATGATGGACTGACCCCAGGAGCAGGTACCATTGGTGCTGCGATTGAAGCGGCTACAGGTGTTTCACCAACCGTAATCGGCAAGCCTTCAAGCATTATTATGAAATCAGCCATTGACCGCTT
>Ga0058696_1001105_pt1 | contig 10715 bp, 10 predicted proteins | sample AgamicMgSfrz_FD_55077 | JGI IMG/M metagenome (GOLD analysis project Ga0058696, IMG submission 55077) | Agave microbial communities from Guanajuato, Mexico - Mg.Sf.rz | ecosystem: Host-associated > Plants > Phyllosphere > Phylloplane/Leaf | place: Guanajuato, Mexico | collected 2012-05-30 | reverse complement strand
ATCGTTCGCCAGCACGCGCGACGCGGTGCCGATGCCGCCCTTGAACTCGTGGCAGATCATGCCCGTACCGCCGCCCACGCCGCCTTCGGCAACCGGCCCCGACTGCGCGGCGGCCAGCGCGCGCTGCACGTGCGCGGCGTTCACGTGCTGCCCCCAGATGTCGTTCAGCAGTCCGTCGTAGGTTTCCATCACGACCGGCATGCACCAGTACACGCGGCCGGCCGCCGCTTCGCGTTCGTTCGCGACGAGCGCGTCGCGCACCGCGCCGACGCTGTGCGTGTTCGTATAGGCGATCGGCGTCGTCAGCAGGCCCGCTTCGCGAATCCATTCGAGCCCGGTCGCGTCGCCGTTGCCGTTCAGCACGTGCACGCCCGCGAAGCACGGCGAATCGTGCGCGGCGCCCGTGCGCGGCTCGATCACGGTGACGCCGGTGCGGATCGATGTGTCGCCGTTCTCGACGTTCAGCGTGCAATGTCCGACCCGCACACCCGGTACGTCCGTGATCGCGTTGAAGCGGCCCGGCGTGCCGAGGCCGATGCGGATGCCGAGATCCCTCGTGCGCATGATGCAATTCCTCCAGTCTTTCAATGGCTCGTGTGTCGGTGGTGCACGGTATCGATCCGGCGCTCAGAGCGCGCGGAATGCTTCGCTGTGGCGCGCCCAGGCCACGTACATCACGAGCGCCGCGACCAGCAGCCCCGCGATGATGATCAGGTCGGTCGGTTTCGTCGCGGTCGCCAGCGTCGTATAAAGCGTATACGCGGCGCCCGCCACCGCGACGAGCGGCGTCACGGGCCACAGCGGCATCCGGTAGTGATGTTCGACGTCGCGGCGCACGAACCGGCTCGCGAGCGCGGCCAGTCCGACGACCAGATAAATCAGCAGCAGCAGGTCAACCGTGAACGCGGTCAACTCATCGAGGCTCGACACGAACACGAGCCCGGCCGACGGTATCGCGAGCGCGAGCGTCGCGAGCCACGGCGATTCGAGGCGCGGATGGATCGTCGAGAACGCGCGGTTGCAGGTGCGCGACCAGAGCGCATGCCGGCCGCTGCTGTACAGCAGGCGGCCCATCGTGATCACGATCGCGATGATCGCGTTGAACACCGACAGGAAAATCCCGCCGCTGACCACGCGCGACACGGCCGGATTGCTCAGCGAGCGCACGACATAGCCGATCGGATCGGCGCTTTTGGTCAGCTCCGTCAGCGACGGCGCACCCAGCACGATCGCGGTGAGCGGCACCAGTTCGACGACGAGGATCACGAGCAGCGAATAGATCACCGCCTTCGCGACGTTGCGGTTGCCGCCGCGCAGGTCTTCCGCGAGATAGGCGGCCGAGCCGAAGCCGTTGTAGCAGAAGATCGCGGTGCCGATGGCGGGCACGATGGCCGCGAGCGTCGCCGGCACGAGCGCATTGCCGCTTGCGACGACCGGGGCGATCAGCACGTCGGCGCCGCGATGCGGCGACCCGAAGCCGAGCCCCGCGATCAGCATCAGCACACCGATTTCGACGACCAGGAACGCACCGGTGATCCATGCGTTCGTCTTGATGTTCAACATGCCGAGCAGATAGCTGAGCAGCACGATCGTCAACGCGACCGACTGGTTGCCGAAGTGCGTGCCGAGCGCGTTGTTCAGGTACGGCGCGGCGCCGCTCGCGAGCACGGCCGGAATGAACACACTGACGGACAGCACCGTGATGAAGGTCAGGTAGCCGGGCAGCGTGCCGAACACGCGCTTGGCCATCACGTATTCGCCGCCCGCGCTGCGGTGCGCGGCGCTCAGTTCCGCGTAGCAGAGCGCGAACGCGAGCGCGAGCACGCCGCCGAGTAGGAACGACAGCACGGCGCCGCTGCCGGCCTGCTGGATCGCGAACGGCGCGATCACGAAGATCGAGCTGGCCGGCGTCACGCCCGATACGGTGATCATCACCGCATCGCGCACGCCGAGCGTCTGCGACAACGCGCGCGGCGCGTCTTCCATTGCAGGCGCCGCTTGCACGGTGCCCGTCGATTCCGACATCATCGCCATTTCGTTCTCCTGTGCTCCTATGCCACCTGTTTTTGAACACCCATACTCGGGCCCGATTGATTGCGTGGCAGTCTAGGAAGCCAATTTCAGGACCGCTATTCCCCCTTCGTGTTACGCCCTTCCGGTGGTGGTATGGATCGTCTCTTTTCCGAAATCGCGATGCACCAGGCGCTTGGCCGCGCAATCGATCATCTCGGCCAGCCGCGCTTCTGGCGATTCCTGGTGCTGCTGCTCAATGAAATGGCGCCGTTCGACAACGCGCTGGCGACCGCGATCGGCAGCGACGGCGTACCGCTCGTGCTCGACGAATACGACACGGGCGGCACCGACACCGCGTCGCCCGTGCCGCTTTACCTGAATGGGTTATATCTGCTCGATCCGTTCCTGCAGGCCGCGCACGACGGGCTCGCCGACGGCTGCTACCGGCTCGAGGAAGTCGCGCCCGACCTGTTCCGGCAGAGCGAGTATTTCCTGAGCTATTTCCGCGACGCGGTCGGCGACGACGAGATCCAGATTCTCGTGCGGCCGAATGCNGACANGCTGCTGTCGCTGTCGCTCGGCGCATCGACGCGCTTCGACGTCGAACCGCTCGGCAAGCTGACGGCCGCGATGCCGTGGGTGCTCGCGGTGATTCGGCAGCACTGGCGGCTGGTGGGCGACGCCGCACGTGCGGCGCCCGACGCCGATCTCGGCGCGCGCGTCGAACAGGCGCTCGCCCGCTTCGGTGCTGGCGTGCTGACCGACCGCGAGATGTCGATCGCACGGATGGTGCTGCGCGGCAATTCGTCGAAGGCGATCGCCGAGCGGCTCGCGATTTCGCCCGAAACGGTGAAGGTGCACCGGCGGCATTTGTACGCAAAGCTCGGGATTTCGTCGCAACCCGAGCTGTTTTCGCGGTTCATCCAGGCGTTGGGTGAAGACGCGGCGGGATGAGTGCAGCGACCGGCATGCGCGAGCCGGGCTCGGGGACGGATGCCGAATACCGGCGCATGACGACGATCGTCGCGCGGTGGCGCGCTGCCTGCGGGCCGCCGATATGCCCCCCGATCTTCTCGCAGCGCCGCCAAAAACCGCCTATCGTGAATAAGGCGCTCCGTTTGCCGCCATTCGCCCCGGCGTCGCTCAAGCGGGCGGACGGCGACGGCGCCGTGCTCCGGCACCATTCATCGCGATTCCGGCGCACGCTCGCCCGTGCGCGATCGCGGCCGCCCACCGGACCATCAGGAGGCACTCATGAAAGCCGCGCTGCTCGTCAGCTCCGCCCTGCTCGCCATTGCGTCAGCTTCGGCCACGGCCCAGGGATCCATCACGAAGGAAGAAAACGGCGCGCTCGTCGCCGCGAACGGGATGACCGTCTACTCGTTCGACAAGGACAAGCCCAATGCCGGCACCAGCGCCTGCACAGGCCCATGCGAAACCCTCTGGCCGCCGTACAAGGCCAGCGCGACCGACGTACCGGTCGGGCCCTATACGATCGTCAAGCGCGACGACGGCAGCCCGCAATGGGCGTACAAGGGCAAGCCGCTGTACTTCTTCTCGAAGGACATGAAACAGGGCGAGCGCAACGGCGACAACTTCAAGAACGTGTGGCACGTGGTCGCCCCGTAAGCCTGCTTTCGCCGCGTTCCGTGCATTTCGCCAGCACGTAAAAAAGCCCGCCCCGATCGTCGATCGGGGCGGGCCTCGGCAGTTCCGCACGTCGCACCGGCCGTATGCAGCCGGTGCGCGCGTCAACTCAGCGGTTCGACGGGAAGCTGAACACCGTCCCTTCGCGCACACCAGCCGACGGCCAGCGCTGCGTGATCGTCTTGCGCTTCGTGTAGAACCGTACCGCGTCCGGGCCGTATGCATGCAGGTCGCCGAACAACGAACGCTTCCAGCCGCCGAACGAGTGGTACGCGACCGGCACCGGCAGCGGCACGTTGATGCCGACCATGCCGATCTGGATGTTGTCGCTGAAGTAGCGCGCGGCCTCGCCGTCGCGCGTGAACAGGCAGGTGCCGTTGCCGTATTCGTGCGCATCGATCAGCGCCATCGCGTCGTCGAGCGATTTCAGGCGAATCACGCCGAGCACCGGCCCGAAGATCTCGTGCTGGTAGATCGGCATGCCGGGCTTCACGTTGTCGAACAGGCACGGCCCGAGGTAGTAACCGCCGTCGTGGCCGTCGACCTTCACGCCGCGACCGTCGACGACGAGCGTCGCGCCCGCTGCCACGCCCGCTTCGACGAAACCCGTCACCTTCTCGAAATGCTGCTGCGTGACGAGCGGGCCCATGTCGACGCCCGCGCCGTTGCCCGGGCCGACCTTCATCTTCTCGATCTCGGCCTTCAGCCCCGCGACGACCTGGTCGCCCGTTTCGTCACCGATCGCGACGACCAGCGGAATCGCCATGCAGCGCTCGCCGCAGGAGCCGTATGCGGCGCCCATCAGCGCGTTCACCGCGTTGGGAATATCGGCATCCGGCATCACGACCGCGAAGTTCTTCGCGCCGCCGAGCGCCTGCACACGCTTGCCGTGCGCGCAGCCGGTTGAATAGATATATTCGGCGATCGGCGTCGAGCCGACGAAGCTCATGGCCTTCACGCGCGGATCGGCGAGGATCGTGTCGACCGCTTCCTTGTCGCCGTTCACGACGTTCAGCACGCCCGGCGGCAGGCCGGCCTCGAGCGCGAGCTCGGCCATGCGCAGCGTCGACGACGGCGTGCGCTCGGAAGGTTTCAGCACGAACGTGTTGCCGCACGCGACGGCCATCGGCCACATCCACAGCGGCACCATCACCGGGAAGTTGAACGGTGTGATGCCGGCCGCGACGCCGAGCGCCTGGAACTCGCTCCACGAATCGATCGCCGGGCCGACGTTCTTGCTGTGCTCGCCCTTCAGCAACTCGGGCACGTAGGTCGCGTACTCGACGTTCTCGATCCCGCGCTGCAGTTCGCCCATCGCGTCGGCGAGCACCTTGCCGTGCTCGGCGGTGATCAGCGCGCACAGCTCGTCGGCGTGCTCCTCGAGCAGCGTCTTGAAGCGGCTCATCACACGGGCGCGCTTCAGCGGCGGCGTATTGCGCCAGGCCGGAAACGCGGCTTGCGCGGACGCGATCGCGGCTTCGACGGTCAGCTTGTCGGCGAGCGCGACGCTCTTGCGCGATTCGCCCGTCGCCGGGTCGAACACCGGCTGGACGCGGCTGCCGCCGTCGACGCGCTTGCCGTCGATCAGGTGGCCGACGGTGGAGGTCACATTGCTGTCGTGTTTCATGTCTGGGGCTCTTTCCTGAATTCGGTTGTCGCTGGGAACGAGCGCGGGCTCAATCCACTTCGTTCAGCGCGTCGGAGAGCGCGTTGACCAGGTTGTCGATCTCGCGCTTCTCGGCGATGAACGGCGGCGCGAGCTGGATCGTGTCGCCGCCGTAGCGCACGTAGAAGCCCTTCGCCCAGCAGCGCATCGCGATCTCGTACGGGCGCCGCGCCGGCTCGCCCGGCAATGCGGCGATCGTCAGGCCGGCCGCCAGCCCGTAGTTGCGGATGTCCGCGATGTGACGCTGGCCCTTCAGCCCGTGCACGGCCGCCTCGAAATGCGGCGCGAGATCGCGCACGCGGGCCACCGCGTCTTCCTTCACCAGCAGGTCGAGCGCCGCGACGCCGGCCGCGCACGCGACCGGATGCGCCGAATACGTGTAGCCGTGCGGGAACTCGAGCATGTACTCGGGGCCGCCCGCGGCCATGAAGGTGTCGTAGATCTCCTTCGTCGCGATCACGCCGCCGAGCGGCTGCACGCCGTTCGTCACCTGCTTCGCGAAGTTCATGATGTCCGGCACCACGCCGAATGCGTCGGCGCCCGTCATCGCGCCGGCCCGGCCGAAGCCCGTGATGACCTCGTCGAAGATCAGCAGGATGTCGTGCGCGGTACAGATGTCGCGCAGACGCTTCAGATAGCCCTTCGGCGGCACGACGACGCCCGCCGAGCCGGAGAACGGCTCGACGATCACGGCCGCGATGTTCGACGCGTCGTGCAGCGCGATCAGTTCCAGCAGGCGGTCGGCCAGCTCGGCGCCGTGCTCGGGCATGCCGCGCGAGAACTTGTTCTCGGCCAGTTGCGTATGCGGCAGGAAATCGGCGTCGAGGCCCTGGCCGAACAGCTTGCGGTTCGGTCCGATCCCGCCGACCGAGATGCCGCCGAAGTTCACGCCGTGATAACCCTTCTCGCGGCCGATCAGGCGCGTCTTGGTGCCCTTGCCCTTCGCGCGCCAGTACGCACGGGCCAGCTTCAGCGACGTGTCGGCCGCTTCCGAGCCCGAGCCCGTGAAGAACACGTAGTCGAGGCCGGCCGGCGTCAGTTCCTTGATCTTGTTGGCGAGCTCGAATGATTTCGGATGGCCGAACTGGAACGCCGGCGCGTAGTCGAGCTGCGCGACCTGGCGGCTCACGGCTTCGACGATTTCCGTGCGGCCGTGGCCGAGGCCCGTGCACCAGAGGCCCGACAGGCCGTCGAAGATCTTGCGGCCTTCGGCGTCGGTGTAGTACGCGCCCTTGCCGGACACGATCAGCCGCGGATCGGCCTTGAACTGGCGGTTGGCGGTGAACGGCATCCAGTGCGCATCGAGCCATGCGGCGTCGGTGCGGAGGTTCGTGTCGTCGTGCTGGGCGGTGGTGATGTCGGTCATGTCGGTCGGCGCGGCGCGCCCCTCCTCCTCGGGTTGATGTTGCGCATTGTCGGGACGCCAATTAGTCTTTTGAATATCGCAATATCAATGTTCACTTGCTCAATTATGCAAGCAAAGAAACCGAAGAGCCGCGCGCTGCTCGGACAGCTCAGCGACATGGATCTGCGCCTGCTGCGGGTCTTCAAGGGTGTCGTGCAGTGCGGCGGGATGGCGGCGGCCGAACTGGAACTGAATATCGGCATCTCGACGATCAGCCGGCACGTGAAGGATCTGGAAACGCGGCTTGGCCTCGTGCTGTGCCGGCGCGGCCGCGCGGGCTTCACGCTGACGCCCGAGGGGCAGACGGTGTACGAGGAGACGCTGCGGTTGCTCGCGTCGATGGAAGCATTTCGCAGCAGGATCGACGGCATTCACGACACAATGGGCGGAGAACTTCACATCGCCGTATTCGACAAGACGGCCACCAACCCGAATGCGCGCCTGGGCGACGCGATCCGCCAATTCGCGGACGAAGCGCCCGCCGTCGCGCTGAACCTGCACGTCGCGTCGATCAACGAGGTCGAGCGCGGCGTGATCGACGGCAGCTACCAGGTCGGGATCATTCCTGCGCACCGCAACTCGGGCAGCCTCGTGTATTCGGCGCTGTTCGACGAACGGATGCTGCTCTACTGCGGCCGCCAGCATCCGCTGTTCGACGCGCCGCACGGCAAGCTCACGTGGACGACGGTCCGCAACCACGCGTTCGCCGGGCTCGGCTTCCATTCGCCGAACATGGAGCTGAGCCATCGCGCGAAGCTCACGCGCAGCGCGACCGCGTCGGACCAGGAATCGATCGCGACGCTGATTCTGTCGGGCCGCTATCTCGGCTTCCTGCCCGATCACTACGCGGAGAGTTTCGAAAACAAGGGGCTGATGCAGCCGATCGCACCGCACCGGTTCAATTACCGGTGCCGGTTCGTGAGCCTGCTGCGGCGCTCGCCGCGGCCGTCGCGGGCCGCGCTGCTGTTCCAGTCGTGCCTCGAAGCCGCGCATGCGGGGGCGCAGCCGGCGGCATAGCGGCGGCTTCCGGTTCGGTCAGGCCTGGTCGCCGTCCGGGCGCGGCTGCGCCCGCTTGCGCGTGACGAAATGGGTCGCGACGAGCGCCGCGGCAAAGCCGGACGCCGCGCCGAGGCCGAGCGCCCAGCGCGGGCCGAGATGGTTCGCGACCCAGCCGGCCACCGGCGCGCCGATCGGTGTGCCGCCCAATGCGACCGCGAGACGCAGCGCCATCACGCGGCCGCGCATCGCCGGCTCGGTGGAAAGCTGCATCAGGCTGTTGGTCGAGTTCATGAAGGTGATCGCGGCGACGCCGGTCAGCACCAGCGCGGCCGCGAACGACCAGTAGCCGGGCGCCAGCGCGGCGAACGCGCAGCCGAGCCCGAACAGCGCCGCGCCGATCCACAGATGACGGAAACGCGGCTGCTCGCGGCGCGCGGCGAGCAGCGCGCCCGAGATCGTGCCGACCGCCATCATCGACGACAGGAAACCGAACCCGCGCGCGTCGACGTGAAACACGCTGGCGGCCATCGTCGAAATGAACAACTGGAAATTCAGCCCGAACGTGCCGATCAGGAACAGCATCACGAGGATGGCTGTGAGGTCCGGCCGGCGCCACACGTAGCGGAATCCGTCGAGCAGGCTGCCGCGCGAGCGGCTTGCCCGCACGTTGGTGCGCAACTCGTCCTGCCGAAGCCGCGACAGCGATGCCAGCACCGCGAAGAAGCTGAGCCCGTTCGTGAGAAACGCCCAGCCGGTGCCGACCGATGCGATCAGGAAGCCGGCCGCCGCCGGGCCGACCATCCGCGCGGCATTGAACGACGTCGAGTTGAGCGCGACCGCGTTCGCGAGTTCGCGGTCGCCGACCAGTTCCGCGACGAAAGTCTGCCGCACCGGCGCGTCGAACGCCGACGCGCAGCCGAACAGGAACGCGAATACATACACGTGCTCGAGCCGCACGGCGCCGGTGACCGTCAGCACGCCGAGCACGAGCGCCAGCGCCCCCATCAGCGCCTGCGTCGCCATCAGCAGCTTGCGCTGGTCGAAGCGGTCGGCCGCGTAGCCGGTCCACGGCAACAGCAGCAGTTGCGGCCCGAACTGCAGCGCCATCACCGTGCCGACGGCCGATGCGTCGTGATGCGTGAGCTGCGTGAGGACGAGCCAGTCCTGCGCGGTGCGCTGGATCCACGTACCGATGTTCGACACCAGCGAGCCGATCGCCCATACGCGGTAGTTGAAGCTGCGAAGCGAGCGGAACACGCCCGCTGCCGGCACGCTCACGGCCGCTCCCGGTCGGGCTCGTTGCCGCCGTGCAGTGCGCCGAAATGCCGCGCGAGGAACAGGCCGAGCGCGAGGATGCCGAGGCCGAACGCCGCCGCGTCGGCCGTGATCTTCAGGTCGAAATCGCCGGCCCGGCGCATGAGCGCATAGGCAATCACGAGATTCACGACGCCCCACAGCACGTTCACGGTGGACGACGACAGCCCGCGGCCGGGCGGATTCGCGAACGGTGTCTGGAACGGCTCGCCACGCAGCCCGCTGACGAGATGCGGCACGGCGTTCGCGAGAAACGCGCCGCCGAAGAAGTACGACACGAGATGCAGGAGGTTCATGTGCAGGTTGTCCTTTTGGCTAGCGGGCCGGAGCGGTTCACGAACGCGCCGGGTCCTCGAATTCGGCGAGCCGCTGCAGCAGCTTCACGGCCGCCGCGAGCTCGGCCTGCTCCGCCGCCGACAGTTNCGCGTGCAGCGCGCGNAANAGCCANTCGTCCTTGGCCGCGCGATTGGCTTGCAGCACCTTGCGGAAACCGGGCGTGAGCGCGATCAGCGTCTGCCGGCCGTCGGTGGGATCGGGCGCGCCGGCGACCGCGCCGAGCGCCTCGAGCGTGGCGACCGTCACGCGCATCGACTGCGGGCGCACGCTTTCGGCACGCGCCAGCGCCGATACCGTCGCCGGGCCGTCGCGATCGAGCCGCAGAAGCACCGATTTCTGCGAGGACGTGAGGTCGTTCGGATGGGTCTGCTCCCGCATCCGCCGCATCAGCTTGCCGACCGAGATGCGGAGTTCGCCGGCGAGACCGGCCAGCGGGTGGGTATCGGGGGAAGACGATGGCGAGTTCATAAATTCAAGATAGCACATCGACAGTCAAACTGTACAGTCTAACTGTATATTTCATCGTGTAAGGATCGAGCGGCCACGCATGCTTTCGGCGCGACGCCGCGCCCCGTTCGGCCGCGCATTCCGGCTCTGCGATAATGCCGGCTTCCCGTTCCCGCTCCGCCTTCCGCCATGACGCAGCCGTCCGCCCCGCTCTCCATCGACCTCCCGCCGATCTCGTGCCTGCCCGGCGACGCGCTGCCGTGGCTGCCGATGAGCGCCGACCTGCCGGGGCTCGCGATCAAGTACCTGCACATCAATGCGGCCGAGGACACGCTGACCGCGCTGCTGAAGATGCCGGCCGGCGGCATGCTGCCGCGCCATCGTCACGAAGGCGAGGTGTTCGTCCATACGCTGCAGGGTGCGTGGCGCTACCGCGAATACGACTGGGTCGCGCACGCCGGTTCGACGGTGCTCGAACCGGCCGGCTCGGTACATACGCCGGAGACGCTCGGCGCGCCGGGCGAGGATGTGATCACGCTGAACGTGATGCGCGGCGACCTCGTGCTGCTCGACGACGACGGCCGCGAAACGGCGCGCGAGAACTGCCGCGTCGCGCTGCTGCGCCAGCGCAAGCATGCGCGTACGGCGCCGGACGCGGCCACGGCGTTCGTTACGCGGTAACTACGCGGCAAGACAGGCGACGCGACGCGCATCGTGCCGCTCTCGTCAACTCCGTCACGCGCGAGCGTCCTCCGCTATACGTTTCCGCTTCCAGGCTTGCCCGCCCGTTATCGAAAACGCCTGAAAAACCGCCGAATATCGTCGGCCAGCAAGTCCGGCTCCTCCATCGCCGCGAAATGGCCGCCGCTCGGCATGTCGGTCCACTGC
>Ga0058696_1001102_pt1 | contig 10743 bp, 10 predicted proteins | sample AgamicMgSfrz_FD_55077 | JGI IMG/M metagenome (GOLD analysis project Ga0058696, IMG submission 55077) | Agave microbial communities from Guanajuato, Mexico - Mg.Sf.rz | ecosystem: Host-associated > Plants > Phyllosphere > Phylloplane/Leaf | place: Guanajuato, Mexico | collected 2012-05-30 | reverse complement strand
CGAGTCCTCTCGCCGGTATAACATAACGGGATGTAGCTCAGCTTGGTAGAGCACCTGGTTTGGGACCAGGGGGTCGCATGTTCAAATCGTGTCATCCCGATCTTAAGAAGTGGACTATCTTACTATAGATAGTCCACTTTTATGTTTTTCTAAAATAAGGACAAGTACTTTGACTCTGCTCACTGGGTTAATTTTGCATAAAGCATAATCCTTTCGGTCACACTAGGTTTAAAAAAGTGATAGAAGGGGTTCATGTGAACACGTTTAAATTCAGAAAACAGTTTAAAAGACGATGGCGGCGTTGGAAACGAACTGCTTGGATGACTGCCTCATTGGTGGCTATAACCATACTGGCATACAGCGGGTTGTCGATTTCATCTCATATTGAGCGGTTGTTAACTACTAACTTCAGTGAGGCTGCTACGGCTATGGCTCCAGTCACCATGCAAGAACGTTCCGAAGAAGAGGTACAGAGCATATTGGGACGGCTTGGATCCGAGACGGATCGTTTAACTTCTGTTGTTATGGAGACACATTATATTTGCGGAGTTGAAACGGAACAATTAGGGAAAATGGCTATACCTCAATTAAAAGTGTTACTTCAACAGCATCCGGAATGGGAGGCGCAGGTGGTGTCTTCGGATACATTGCAAGTGAAGAAACATGTTGATGATCTTTCTCCGCTATGCAAGGAACAGGCGTATATCAGCGTGGATGCGGTGGGCAATCTCAATCTTTACGAGGGTCGACCTGCAGAAGAGAAAGTTATACGTACTTTTTTTCAAATGGATGTTGGATCGTTGGAGAGTTCTCTGCCTGAAGGGGTACTGGAGCAACTACAGCAAGGTATCCGTGTACAAGACAAAGATGAATATAACAGTGTGATCTCGACTTTTAGCGATTATGCCATTGATGGGCCACATAAAGAAGAGCTTCGAAATGGTGGATGAATGAATACCCTCCAAATGGTAATACCGAGAGGTTAATCTTGGGGCATCGAATGATGCCCTTTTTGTCGTAATAAAACACGAGTCGACATGTGGGAGCACCTTGCTCAAAAAAGCCGATATTATGCCGAACCATGCACTACGGAGAATAGACAAAGTTTTTCCTGTCGCAGGGTCTATCTTTTGTTATAATGAAATGAACGATACATATGTTCGCTTTATTGTAAGGGAGAGATGGTTTTGCGTTTTTTGGGAATTGACCCGGGGATTGCGATTGTCGGTTTTGGATTTGTGGATAAGATCGGTAGTAAAGTGGTACCCGTACAATATGGCTGCATTCAGACTGAAGCCCATACACCTGAAGAAGAACGGTTGCTTCACGTTTATGAGGGCATGGTGCAGTTGATCGATAAATACAAACCGGATGCAGTTGCACTGGAGAAACTTTTTTTTAACAGGAATGTCACTACGGCGATGTCTGTCAGCCAGGCGAGAGGTGTTATGGTGCTTGCTGCTGCTCAGAAGGGCTTGCCCATAGCGGAGTATACCCCAATGCAGATCAAACAGGCGATCGTAGGGTACGGTAAGGCAGAGAAGCGGCAGGTGCAGGAAATGGTCAAAATGTTTTTGCGTTTGCAGGCTATACCGAAGCCGGATGACGTAGCGGATGCTCTGGCTGTGGCTGTATGTCACGCGCACTCATATACATTAAATTCCAAGTTGAATGAGGTATTGCGAAAATGATTGATTTTCTAAGAGGACAGTTCGTACATGTAGAGAATGAATATATAGTGCTTGATGTTCATGGCGTGGGATACCGTGTATTTTGTCCTAATCCGTTTGCGTTTGCGAAGCAGGAAGGCGAGATCACGGTGTATACCCATCATCATGTGCGTGAAGACGCGATGCTGCTGTTTGGGTTTGTTACGAGGGAAGAACAGCGTTTGTTCCGCAAACTGATTGAAGTATCCGGGATCGGACCGAAGGTGGCACTGGGTATTTTGGCAGGCGGTACGCCAGACCATGTCGTTACAGCGATCTACCAGGAGAACCTGACATTCCTGACGAAGTTACCGGGCATCGGCAAAAAGACAGCGCAACGTATGATTTTGGATCTAAAAGACAAGCTGGACGGATTTGGTGCAGCGGCTTATGCTACAGGTTTGTTTGCCCCACCTTCTGAGGAAGCGGGAAGCGGTTCGGCCTGGGATGAGGCTCGTGACGGTTTGAAGGCTCTCGGTTATACAGACAGTGAGCTCGATAAAGTNTGGCTGAAATTGAAAAANGATGTTACATCGGCTGATTCTGTTGATGTGTTGATGAAACGTGCGCTGCAAATGCTGTTTACGGGATAGTTAAATTTGCATATATATTATAGCAGTAGCCCGCACAAAAAAAGGTAGGGATGAACATGGATGACCGGATTATTTCCGCCAACCTGATGATGGAGGATCAGAATGTTGAACTGAGTCTTCGTCCCCGGTATCTGAATGAATATATCGGACAAAACAAGGTCAAGGAAAATTTGAAAGTATATATTGAAGCTGCCAAATTACGCAATGAAGCATTGGATCATGTGTTGCTTTACGGTCCGCCTGGACTTGGTAAAACGACGCTTGCCAATATCGTTGCCAACGAATTGGGCGTAAACTTGCGTACCACATCGGGACCGGCGATTGAACGACCAGGTGATCTGGCAGCGCTGCTGACGAATCTACAGGAAGGCGATGTCCTGTTTATTGACGAAATTCATCGTCTGCATCGTACCGTTGAAGAAGTCATGTATCCGGCTATGGAGGACTCTGCCCTTGATATTATGATCGGAAAAGGCCCAAGTGCCCGTTCCGTCCGACTGGATCTTCCGCCGTTTACCCTGATTGGGGCTACAACACGCGCTGGACTGCTGTCAGCACCGCTTCGAGACCGGTTTGGTGTGATCAGTCGGTTGGAGTTTTATACCGTGGATGAGCTGGCTTACATCGTCTCACGATCTACAGAAATTTTGGGCGTCGAGATTGTCGGCGATGCCGCAGAAGAGATTGCTCTGCGCTCCCGCGGGACACCGCGAATTGCCAATCGTTTGCTAAAACGGGTACGTGACTTTGCCCAGGTAAGGGGCGACGGGATTATTACCCAGGCACTGGCTGAAGAAGCGTTGAAACGGCTTCAGATTGACCCGCGCGGCTTGGACGAGATCGATCACAAGATGCTTACATCCATGATTAACAGTTTCCGCGGAGGTCCCGTTGGTCTGGACACGATTGCAGCTACTATTGGTGAAGAGAGTCAGACGATTGAGGATGTCTATGAGCCTTATCTTCTGCAAATCGGTATGATTCAGCGTACACCAAGAGGCAGGGTGGTTACGGATCTGGCTTATCATCATCTTGGTTTGCCTATACCACCGAGGGACGGTAAGTAATTCGGGCCATTGCAATCTCTTAATCAATGAAATTGAAGTTTTCATGAAAACTTCCCGATATAAAGTGTAGAAACAGCATGGAGAGGAGTTTGAACGTGGGGAAAGCAATACAAACGAAGAAGTGGAGTCGGCGGTTAAAGGTTTTGGCTGCTGCTCTCTTAACTGTGGGATGTCTGCAAGTGCCCGCTTATGCTGCAGAGAGTAATGGGCAGATGATTCGGGTAGCCATGTTTGCAAATCTGGGGAGCACATATAAGTCAACAACCCCTCTCATCACACTTGAATCAACTGGTAAGTGGAGCATTGGATCAGAGAGTGGGGCGGGAGTAACGCTTCCTGCTGGTCAAATTCGCTTCAGTGCGGATGGCTTCCGCGTAAAGGTGCTGGAAACCGGGGACTTCAAGACTGCAGCTNCAGCGNCAAAATTGTTGCAGGCAACCAGTGACAAACCATTACTGTTTACAACGACGCTGAGCGGTAAAGCAACATATCAACTATACACAGGAAATTATGCGACAGAAGCCTTGGCTACCCAAGCCGTTGCACGAGTGCAAAAAGTGGCAGCAGCCGGGCTGGGTGGTCAAAAACCGGTGGTAACTGGAAACAAACATTTGTCAGCAGGGAGCTACAGTTCGCTTCAGGAAGCTGAGGCTGCACAGGCATCGTTCTTAGCCGCTGGAATCAATGCTATTACCGTATTGCAGTTGAGTGAAGGAGCCCAAGGATATTCGGTATGGGTCGGGGAATCGGTAACGGATGCCGAACTAGCAGCATTGAAAAAAACGGTGGAGGCCACGGTGTCGGGAGTAAGTTTAACTCCTGTAACTGACAGTGATGTGCTCATGATCCGCCAGGATGCGGGACTCAGCACAGATACGCTGAAAACTGCACCACATTACACGATTGCGGGCAGTGAGGCAAAAGCCTATGTGCAGGGTGATGGAAGTGGGATTAAAGTGTTGGAGCGTTCAGCGCGGACATACCGGGGGGACATGGAGATTAGTATTGTAAGCGGAGATTTGGCTTTGGTCAACGTTGTCCCGCTTGAGCAGTATCTATACTCGGTTGTAGGAGCTGAAGTATATTCATCCTGGCCGGCAGAGGCTCTGAAAGTTCAGGCCGTCGCAGCTCGCTCTTACGCACTTCAACAGGGAGAACGTTTCAAAATCGCCAATGTTGTGGATACGACTCTCAGCCAAGCGTATAACGGAATAGGCTCGGAGAACGATAAAGTAACAAGCGCCGTAGACGCAACAGCAGGTGAAGTCATTAAAAGTGGCGGTAAAATCGTTGAGGCTGTGTTCTCATCCAATGCTGGCGGCCAAACGGCACACCCGTCCGAAGTATGGAACGGGGGAGCAGGTGTGTTCAGTAATGTGGACAGCCCTGGAGATGCATCAGCTCAGGCGGGTTTACATACATGGTACCATGTGCTGCTAAGTTCAGGGGTTAGTGGATATATCCGTGAGGATAATGTGAAAGAATTGACGACTAAAACAGAGGCAGGATTGTCTAAAGTAACAGTCACTGCCCAAAATACCAATGTACGTCCCATTCCGCTCATTCAATCCACGGTTGAACCGGTGGCCAAAATGAACCCGGGCACCGAGGCTGTTGTTTTGGCGAAAGTGGCTCAGTCCAATGATTACGCGTGGGTAAGAGGACCATTCACCTCCGCTGCGTTGGTTAAAGCCTTGCAAGGAAAAACAACGACAACTGTTCCGGCATCCATCTCAACGCTGGAAGTCACAAAGCGTGGACCTTCAGGAAGAGCTCTTGAAGTCAGTGCGAATGGACAACCTTTGACAGTCAAATATGCAGATACATACCGCTCTGCACTCGGTGGTTTGCCGAGTACTTTATTTGATATTGCAGGGACCGGAAGTTATACTGTATTAGGCGCTGACGGGCAAACTTCAAGCAAAACCGGATCGAAAGGTGCTGCTGTGTTGTCCGCTTCTGGAACGGGAACATCATCCGGTAATGCTCTTGTCGTTATGAGCGGCGATGGTCAAGCCAGAGCAGTGACCCAGGGTCAGACCTTTATGTTTATTGGCCAGGGTAACGGTCACGGATTGGGCTTGTCTCAATGGGGGGCCAAAGGTATGGCAGATGAAGGGTATGATTACCAGGCAATATTGAAACACTATTATCAAAATGCGACTATTGTTAAGGAATGAATTGAAGATGAATGTGAACTTATATGATTTTGATTTGCCGGAGCAGCTGATTGCACAGACGCCTTTGCTTGATCGCACAGCATCCCGATTGTTGACTTTAAACAAGGAGAACGGTGAGGTCAACCATCACTCGTTTCCGGATATCATCGATTTCCTGGAGCCTGGCGACACATTGGTGCTGAATGATACACGGGTTTTGCCAGCGCGTCTGTTCGGTACAAAAGAAGATACCGGAGCTAAAGCAGAGGTACTTCTGTTGAAAAATGTGGAGGGGGACCGCTGGGAAGCTCTTGTTAAACCAGGGAAGAGGCTGAAAGCCGGTTCTGTTATCGTATTCGGTGATGAGCTTAAGGCTGTCATTGATGAAGAAGGCGAAATGGGGGCACGTACACTCACATTCTCCTATAATGGAATCTTCCAGGAGATCCTGGATCGCTTGGGCGAGATGCCATTGCCTCCTTATATCAAAGAGACTCTGGATGATCGTGAAAGATACCAGACGGTATATGCGAAGCACGAAGGATCAGCAGCGGCGCCAACAGCCGGGCTGCATTTTACGGATGAGCTGCTGGATCAGATCCGTGCCAAAGGAGTTAATGTTACTTTCATTACGCTTCATGTTGGACTCGGAACGTTCCGCCCCATGTCTGTTGATGTTGTGGAAGACCATGAGATGCACGAAGAGTATTACTCCCTTTCTCAGGAAACGGCGGACTTAATTAATGAAACGAAGAGACGTGGTAATCGTATATTTGCAGTAGGTACGACGAGCTGTCGAACGCTTGAAACCGTGGGCAGCAAGTTTGAAAATGGTCTGCTTCAGGAAAGCAGCGGCTGGACCAAAATCTTTATCTACCCAGGTTACACCTTCAAGGTTATTGATGGCATGCTTACAAACTTCCATTTGCCGAAATCGACACTTGTTATGCTAGTTAGTGCACTTGCAGGTAGAGAACATATCATGCATGCATATGAGCAGGCGATTCAGGAGCAATACCGCTTTTTCAGCTTTGGCGATGCCATGTTGATCTATTGATCCACGGCATGACAAGGCATACCGATTAATTTTAGAGGATGATTAAAACCAATGGCAGCAATTACGTATGAACATATCAAAACATGTAAACAATCCGGTGCGCGTCTGGGACGTGTACATACACCGCACGGTATTATCGAGACACCAACCTTTATGCCTGTAGGTACACAGGCGACGGTAAAAACGATGAGCCCTGAAGAGTTGAAGGAGATGGATGCACAGATTATTCTGAGCAACACCTATCATCTGTTCCTCAGACCGGGTCATGAGATTGTTCGCCAGGCTGGCGGTCTGCACAAGTTCATGAACTGGGATCGGCCAATTCTGACGGACAGCGGCGGGTTTCAGGTGTTTTCCCTTAGCGAAATGCGCAAAATTACAGAAGAAGGCGTTCACTTCCGTTCCCACCTGAATGGCGACAAGAAGTTCCTTTCCCCTGAGGTTGCGATGGAAGTTCAGAACGCACTCGGTTCCGATATTATGATGGCATTTGATGAATGTCCTCCGTATCCAGCTGAATATGAATATGTAAAAAAATCGCTTGAGAGAACGAGCCGCTGGGCGGAACGTTGCCTCGAAAGTCATGCTCGTCCACATGATCAAGGTCTGTTTGCGATCGTACAGGGAGGCATGCACGAGGATTTGCGTCGCCAGAGCGCCGCAGATTTGACTTCCATGGATTTCCCGGGGTATGCTATTGGTGGACTGAGTGTTGGAGAGCCGAAACATTTGATGTATGGCGTATTGGATTACACAGTACCGCTGTTACCTTCCAATAAACCACGTTATTTGATGGGAGTAGGTTCGCCCGATGCATTGATTGAGGGATCGATTCGTGGAGTGGATATGTTCGACTGTGTACTGCCGACCCGGATTGCCCGTAACGGAACAACTATGACTAGCCAGGGACGACTCGTTGTTCGTAACGCCAAGTTTGCAACAGATTTTGGTCCACTGGATCCTGAATGCGATTGCTATACTTGTCGTAACTACTCCAGAGCTTACCTGCGTCATTTGATCAAAGCGGATGAAACATTTGGCTTGCGTTTGACGACCATTCATAATCTTCATTTCTTGCAGAATTTGATGCGCAATGTGCGCAAAGCCATAATGGAAGATCGTTTGCTTGATTTCCGTGATGAATTTTTCGATCAATATGGTCTTCATGACAATGACAAAGGTTTCTGATCAGGTTTTGCAGAACCGGTGAAACAAGCAGTATTTGTAAGTATAGTCGATAAGGGGGAGTTTGAATGTTTCAGGGAATGCCTTTAGCAGCGGCCAATCCAGGCGGTGGAATTGTATCTTTAATCGTACCTTTGGTACTTATGGTTGCGATTTTCTACTTCTTGATGATTCGTCCACAGAACAAAAAGCAAAAGCAGCGCAATGCGATGCTGAACCAGTTGAAAAAAGGCGATAAAATTGTAACGATCGGTGGCCTTCATGGTACAATCGCTGAAATTACGGATGATGTTGTTGTACTTCGTGTAAACGATGTAACCAAGCTTACATTCGACCGTAATGCCATCAGCAGTGCAGTGAGTCGTGAAACCGCTGTTGAATAGATTGTTTCGTTTGGTGCAGAGAACCGGATCTCGTAGGAGACCCGGTTCTCTTTTTCTTTTTCTCTGTATAATCAATGCCTCAAAACTTCTACGATCTGTGTGTATTCACTCCGAAAATTCCTCCGAGTGCCGAAATCAGAAATGCGCTTGCAAGCTGCAGACTGTCTTTCCAATTGAATGAAGCATCCAAAGCCAAGAAACCAATAAGCAAGACGATTAATCCATAAATGATGCCGGTTAGCCCTCCATGGTACCAGCCTTTTTCGCCAGACCGTTTTCCCGCTACAAATCCCCCAACCAGCAAGGACAAGCCATGAACGACATACGTGTAGAGCGAAAGTTCTTGCTCCCGCATGCTGCTCATCCAGAGAAAGAGGGAGAGGATCAATGCTCCCAGTAACATCCATACAAATGCATGGCAGAGGCCCGACAGTATCGGGTTGGACATTCGAAACGAAATCACTCGGCGAATCAGCTGCATGAAGCAACCCCCTTGTACAAGTTTGAAATTATTACATTGTATGGTCAAGCCTCTGTAGTTATGAACTGAATTTTCCATTAAATGAACAATCAAGATTCGCATGAGCCTATCCGGTTCAGGTCAAAATAGGGATTACGCTTCAGGTATCTGTCTTTAACTCAGATGTGAAGGAGGAACCGTGTAGTGAACTTGTCGGATATCGGTGCACATATCTTTCGAACGATTCTCATGTATTTCATTGTTTATGGCGCGATTCGTGTGATGGGTAAAAGAGAAATCGGAAAGCTGTCCATGTTTGATCTGGTCGTGTCGATCATGCTTGCCGAAATCGCGGCATTTGTAATCGAGGATACCGAAAAACCGTTGTATCACGGCATTGTGCCCATGGTCACGGTACTCATTGTCCAGATTGGCATGGCTTTTCTAAGTCTCAAGAGCCGTCGATTACGACTAATGATTGATGGCAAACCGACGGTACTCATCTCCAAGGGCACACTCCATCGCGATGAAATGCGTAAGCAGCGATATAATTTGGATGACCTGCTGCTGCAGTTGCGTGAGCAGAATATCGACAGTATTGGTGAGGTTGAATTTGCCATTTTGGAGACGACGGGTAAGTTAACCGTTATCCCCATGGACAACTCTTCTTCGGACCAAGGGAACAGCTCATCGCAAAATAACAAGAACAAGCCCAGGCAGAACAAGGTCGATGGCTTTCAAAATATTAAATACGAGGGCCTACCCCTGCCACTAATTATGGATGGAAAAGTCCAGGATCAAAACCTTGAACTAATCCAAAAGACACGTTTCTGGCTGAAAAATCAGATTCAACAGAAGGGTGTTCTCGATTTCAAGGATGTATTTATATGCTCCATCGACCACAACGGCAAAGTATTCGTAAGTTTGAAGGATGATAAAAAATAGCGATAGCGTAGTGCCTTATTTGCGAGAACGGCGTTGGAACCAAGAACCGATGATCGGGATCCGGGAAAGGTCATGAAAGTCAATCATGCGGGTCATGCCCATGACGATAAAATAAACAATGAGACCAGCACAAGGAGCAAGGATCATTCTTAGCCAAAAAGGTAGCAAAACAGCTGTATGTTCATATACCAGAAGGGTTGCTGCTCCCATGATCACCATGCCGGTTGCTGTTTTGACCCAATCCATCATTTTGAATCGGAATTGAAGCAAATTGCGAACACTTCTGGCGTGTAAAAGAGTAACAACAGTTGAATTCACACAAATTGCAATCACTGCACCGAAAATACCGTATTCAGGTTTGGATGCAAGCAGCAAAATCAAAGTTATTTTGATTACGGCACCGATAAAAGTATTAAGGAGAGCTTTTCCTGGACGATCGAGTGCCTGTAGAGCAGCCTGAAGAGGTGCCTGGATGTAGATGAACAGCGCAAAAGGAGCCATCAGTTTAAGCATGCTTCCAATCGATGCATCATTATACAGTAGTAAACACATCGGTTCGGCAAGCACATACATAAAAACAGAAAAAGGGGCACCTGTGACGAGTGCAAGCCGCAGTGCCTGATGCATTCGTTTATGGATAAGGGCTCGATCACCCTGTGCGGATGCTTCAGACAGGGAGGGAACAAGTGATGTGGCAAGCGATGAAGTCAGTGCACCCGGCAGCAGCAGCAGGGGAATGATCATGCCTTGTAACGCACCATATTGGGCGGTGGCGAGTCCACGGGATATCCCTGCAAGAGCCAAACTCTGAGCGGTGACAATCGTTTCAGCGAGGTAGGAGAGAGAGCCTACCAGTCGGCCTGCTGTTACGGGTACAGAGATGGCCAGTAGACGCCTGATCAATCCTGTTTGTGAAGCATTCGAATCAACGGGCAGTGTTGATGAAGGGACATTTGCATTCTGTGGAGTCATCAGATGATTGGATCGCTCGGGATCTTTTTTATGTCTGTTGTAATTCCATAGCAATACAAGCATGCCAACAAATTCGCCGACGAGTGCTCCGAGCATGGCCCCTGCTGCTGCCTGAGCAATACCCTGGGGGAGAAGCAGCCAGGAAAACCAGATCACGCAAATAATGCGTACAACAGTTTCCGTAATCGAGGAAGCGGCAGTAGGAATCATATT
>Ga0058696_1001100_pt1 | contig 10749 bp, 12 predicted proteins | sample AgamicMgSfrz_FD_55077 | JGI IMG/M metagenome (GOLD analysis project Ga0058696, IMG submission 55077) | Agave microbial communities from Guanajuato, Mexico - Mg.Sf.rz | ecosystem: Host-associated > Plants > Phyllosphere > Phylloplane/Leaf | place: Guanajuato, Mexico | collected 2012-05-30 | reverse complement strand
AAGATTGCAAGGATATTTGTCAGATTGTGTTAAGTTATAGTAGAATGAATTCGTTATTTAAATATTTGGACCATTCATAAAGGGAGTATGGGATGAGGAAAAGTAATAAGACTCTTTTACTTATGATGCTTATTATCGCTTTGATATGGGGAATCGTATACTGGCTGTTTATCGCTTAGCACATAGCCCATTGATAAATCAAGTGCTGAAAGTGATGTTGAAACGAACGGGATTTTTATGTATGATGTAAATGTTATATGTGAGGATTATTATTCAAAGCAAATTAATTGGAAACAGGAAGATAATAAAAACGTTATTTAGTAACGAGGGATATTATGTTGATTAAGTATAAGAAAAGTTATGAGAAGTTTGCCATGGGATTATTATCTTTCATGCCAAATGAAAAAGAGATAAAAACGCTTCGGAATACGATGAAGAATTATGAAACGGATGAAAACCTACAGCTGTTCTTATGGAAAGATGAAGAGATTACGGGCCTGATCGGTATAGAAGTCTCTCCAACCCACATTGAGATACAACATATATCTGTAAATCCATCCTTCCGGAAGCAAGGTATCGGTAAAACGATGGTCAGGGCCATCAAGGAGCAATATCCTGACAAAGAATTAAAAGCAAATGAGTTTACGGAAAGCTTTCTTGACAGGTGTGAAGATTTCTGAATATGAAAGCTTGAATGGAGGACCGCCTTTAAGGGCGGTCCTCCATTCTTGTTTTTCGAAGGGATAGCTGTCGAGCCCTTTCTGAAATGACATCCGAACGGTCACGCATTAGGTGCTTATCAACGATCGATGTATTGGTCATGTCGCTATCCGCACCCCATATGGATCCTTCTTGCGAACACATGGATTGGCATTTTTCGATCAGTCTTTGATCCGATATTGGCAGATTGATGCTTTTATATGGCTTTTGTGATAACATTCGCTCANGGGTATCCTCGAGCAATTTGAACAGTCGTTCTGGATCGAGTCCCAACTTCAGGAGCTCGGCCTTTTTTAGGTGGAGATTTGCCAAGGCTTTAGNCAGGGTCCTTGCAGCCCCTTTTTTGTTTCCCCTGCGATCATGATACAGGGCAACCGCAATCTGAATGAGCCCNACCCAATGAGAGTCACGCTCTTTTGGTGCGGTTTCCTTCCAATATTCTTCAAGGATTTCATGACATTCGAAGTAATCCCTTGTTCCATGGAAATGGACAAGGAAAGAAAGGTAGTCTTCCGCGTAAGTCAATAGGAGCCCCCCTATAGTTTGATGGAATCAACTAAGTATGGCAAAAAGCCATTTTCTTATAGCTTAACATCCGCTATGTATACTCACTAAGTTTAGCATAGAATTTTTTCTTGGAAAATAAAGAAAGCTGATTGCAAGGCAATCAGCTGATTCATCAGTCTNCCATTAACACCAAGAAGCACCGACGATAACTAATAAAATGAACAATACTACAATAAACGCGAATCCGCCGCCGTTTCCAAAACCACCTGCACCCATAATGAGTACCTCCTTTGTTCTGCTATTCTTACATTTCTAGGTTATGTTGGATTTCAGAATGTGATTGGGCACCGACCCATTTGACGGTAATCCCAAATAAAAACTTTTCTATGGACAGTAAATTATTATTTGATAAAGGGCGGCAATCCACTATACTTGATTAGTAAAAGAAATAGGTCTATATCGGCCAATTAGATTTAAATGAGGTAATTTAATGGGTTATAACATAAAAATTGACGCTTTCGAAGGTCCGATGGATTTACTCCTGCATTTGATCAATCGCCTGGAAATAGACATCTACGATATTCCGATGGCTGATATTACAGATCAATACCTAGGTTACATCCATACGATGCAGCATCTGGAATTGGATGTGGCCAGCGAATATCTGGTGATGGCTGCAACACTGCTTGCCATCAAGAGTAAAATGCTGCTTCCAAAGCATGAAGANGAGCAAATGATTGATGAAGATGGGGANATATTTGAGGAAGATCCACGGGATGANCTTGTGGAAAAACTATTAGAATATAAAAAGTATAAAAATGCAGCCGAAGAATTTAAAGGGATGGAAGAAGAAAGAAGCTTGATGTTCACCAAACCCCCAAGTGATCTATCTGTTTATGTTAAAGAAGCGGAAAGTGATAAACAAGAGTTGAATATAAGTCTATATGATATGTTGGGGGCTCTGCAAAAATTGCTGAGAAGGCAAAAAATTCAAAAGCCGCTTTACACGAAAGTAACGAAACAAGAGATATCGATAGAGAAACGAATGGATGAAATCAAGATTGAGTTACAGTCCATTAAAGGGAAGAAAAGTTTTTTTGAACTGTTTTCGATCCCGGTCAAGGAGCATATCGTCATCACTTTCATGGCGGTGCTGGAACTGATGAAACTTAATGAAATCATCGTTGAACAAGAAGGTAATTTTTCTGAAATCATGATTGCTGCTAAGGAAGGTGTAGAACCAGTTGGAAGTTATTAATTGGAAAGGGATTCTTGAGGCATTATTGTTTGCTGCCGGAGATGAAGGGCTCTCTGTCAAACAAATTGCCTCGGTCCTGGAAATTACGGAATATCAAGCAACGGACATCGTTGAAAGTTTAAAGGAAGAATACGTATCGGATGTACGCGGGATTCAAGTGATCGAAATAGCGGGCGTTTATCAAATGACGACAAAAAAAGAGCACTCGGATTACTTGAAAAGACTAGTCGAAACATCAAGCACTCAAGGCTTATCCCAGGCGGCATTGGAAACACTCGCAATCATTGCTTATAAGCAGCCGATTACTAGAGCTGAAATTGATGAAATACGCGGAGTGAAAACGGAACGCCCCATTCATACACTTGTCACCAAAGTCTTAATTAAAGAGGTCGGACGTGCTGAAGGCTCGGGCCGGGCTTATTTATATGGGACAACAAAAGAGTTTTTGGATTACTTCGGCCTGAATTCCATAGATGAATTACCGCCTCTTGCCGATAATTCGGATGATAGCTTTGAAAGTGGTGAAGCCGATCTGTTTTTTGAAAAATTTCAGCAAACAATCGAATAACATTTTTCTTTGAATTGTGATAATATAGAAAAAAATGAATGCGGGGGGATTGCGGGTGCGAATTGTAGCATGCAATGGATTTGGGCTTGAAAAGGAAAAGTCAAATTCACCTGAGGACTTCTTTAATCGATCCGTTATACAATACATAAAGGATGGAGAAGAAAAGGCGCTGAATGTACTGTATCTTCGCTATTTTGATGAGATGGTCACTCTTTGGACCCCATATCCCGCCAACCCCCTATTCAAAAGCCCTAACAGAGATATTTATATGGCTGACATCATCGCCATGGTCTGNCTACTCAAAGACCCNAGCCTGGTTAACCGAAAACGAATATATATAAATGCAGAAAAAGAGCTGGCTGGTTATTTCGAAAATATAGATTTTGAAAAATTGGAGAAAGTGTTTATATCTATTGACCAAGCTAAACCATATGATATAGAATCACATGTTGACTATTATATTCAATCTTAATCAATTTGAGGAGGGTTCACGGTTGGGGAATACATTGGTAAAATCTCAGCTTGAGGATGTAAAGGGCTTTTTGGAAACGACAGTGGCTCAACTGGAAGAATTTATAAATGAGACGACCTATTCTAAGCTGCAAGAAGAAAAAAGCGGGGATGAAACCTATTATAAAGGAATCCTTTCAAGTTTAAGAAGAATGCTTGTAAGTTGTGAAGAGGGCTTGGAGGCTTGCCAAATCGTTCTGAAAAATGATGTTTTCAATAAAGCTGCAGCTGAAAAGACGCTTTATAGAGTTTATCATCAATGTATCGAAGAATACTTTTCCCCAAAATCAGATCGGTGGTTTGAGGACAGCAGATCTGCCTATACAGGAAAAAACTCGATTAAATTTCACCAAAGTGTACCTGACAGCATAATATCCATTCTGAAGGCNGTGGAAAGTGGATTCCAGACCATGCGTGAAGAATTGGAGTTTTATGAAACGGATTACCGGACGAAAATGTTGCAGTCAAGATAATGAAACAGCAAGGCTTAATGAGCCTTGCTGTTTTTTTTTAGCTATAAATGGAATCTCCGCTTAATCGATACATAAAATACTTTGATGATTTATGTNNATGGGGAATAGGGGGAGGTTGCAAGATGTCTGAGGTAAGAGATTATGCTAAAGAGGTAAGTGATTGGGTTGATGGAGTGATGGAATATCTNGAGAAGATCGATATCACCGATTCGCCGTTGCTGTCAAATATTGAACGGCTTTCCGGGTTGGCAAAGAATATGGATGAGGAAGAAATGGATTATGAGGATATGGTCCTAATTGAAGAAGAGATGGCTCGGGTCTACGAGGAAATTGAAGAACTCGCTAGAGAATTCAATATACAGGAAAGGCAATCAGTGCCGATTGGGAAGCATACGCTACCGCCGTTACCTTATGCCTATGAAGCGTTGGAACCGACGATTTCAAGGGAAATCATGTATCTGCACCATGATAAGCATCATCAAGCATATGTCGATGGTCTGAATAAAGCGGAATTGATGATGAAAAAAGCGAGAGAAACGAATGATTTTTCCTTGTTGAAACATTGGGAAAAGGAAGCAGCCTTTCATGGATCAGGCCATTATCTCCATACGCTGTTCTGGGAAGTGATGATTCCGGGAGGGGGCGGACAGCCAAGGGGGGATTTACTTAAACAGATTGAGAAGGATTTTGGAAGCTTTGCAGCTTTTAAAAGTCATTTTAGTGAGGCTGCCAAACAAGTAGAAGGTGTTGGCTGGGCGATATTAGTCTGGTCTCCGCGTGCGCGGCGGCTAGAAATACTTCAATCGGAATTGCACATGATTTTGACCCAGTGGGATACGATCCCAATCCTTGTTCTTGATGTATGGGAACATGCTTATTACCTGCAATATAAAAATAATCGGGCAGGCTATGTGGACAAATGGTGGGACGTTGTAAACTGGCCGAAAATAGCCGTAAGGTTCACCGAAGCGAAAAAGCTTATTTGGAAAAAGCAATAAACGCTAAAATATAGAAATGTCTTTGGAGAACCATTTACAACTAAACGGGCCGTCAAGGTTCGTTTTTTTTTGATTGAAATTTCGAAATAAGAATTTTTTAGGGGAAATATGGGAAAGATATGAAGGGAGACCTGAAAATTTTATTTGAAAGCGACTTATGATTCTCATTTGGATATTATAATTAGATTGAAAAGGAGAGGAGATCATCTCACGAAATAATGTGCATGTGTCTTATTTGTATCCTAGAAATAATATTGGAAATGTGTTGAAAAAGCTAATTTAAAGTACTATGGGATTTTAAAAATAATTAATTTATATTAATATAAAAACTGTGACCAATTTGTGAACTTAAAAATTATTAAGGTATATTTATTGACTAGTTTCTATTTAATAATTATTATAAACAGGAGCAGATAAAAAAATAGCTATTGGAGGAATTTATTATGTCATTGATCAATAAACAAGTTGAAGATTTTAAAGTACAAGCTTACCATGCAGGAGAATTCAAAGAAGTTACACTTGAAGATGTTAAAGGGAAATGGGCAGTATTCTTTTTCTACCCAGCTGACTTCTCTTTCGTATGCCCAACTGAATTAGCCGATCTTCAAGATAACTATGAAACATTCAAGGAAATTGGTTGTGAAGTTTACTCAGTTTCAACAGATACTCATTTCAGCCACAAAGGATGGGCTGATGCTACTGATACAATCGGAAAAATCCAATATCCAATGTTAGCTGACCCAGCAAACGTTTTATCCCGTCAATTCGGTGTATTGATTGAAGAAGATGGATTGGCTCTACGTGGAACTTTCATCGTAAATCCAGAAGGACAAATTAAAGCATACGAAATTAATGACCTAGGAATTGGCCGTAATGCTGAAGAACTTGTAAGAAAAGTTCAAGCTGCACAATTCGTAGCGGAACATGGGGATAAAGTTTGCCCTGCAAAATGGACTCCAGGTGAAGATACTCTTGAACCAAGCCTGGACCTAGTAGGTAAACTTTAATTTTTAAGGGATGGTCCATTTCTTCAATTAATGGACATAACCAGCTTTGATTACGATTATTGGGACAATTCGTCCGACANGATNNAATGACAAAAGGCACTTACCTNAAATAAGTGNCTTTTGTTTNTCAAAATAACAGTTTAGCAAGTATTATCAATCAGCAAGGAGCACAAAAGATGAAAAAAATATATGATTTATTAATTATTGGCGGNGGTCCTGCAGGCCTCTCAGCCGGCGTTTATGCAGGAAGAGCNAAGCTAAAGACGATAATTCTTGAAAAAGGNACTGGCGGCGGACAAGCTGCAACTACATCGGAAATNGCCAATTATCCTGGTATCCGTCATATATCGGGNCCTAGATTAGTTGAAGAAATGAAGCTNCAAAACGAAGATTTTGGCGTGGAATTCGCCAAAGCTGATGTAACGGGCGTGGATTTCTCCGGTGAGGTGAAAGTGGTTAAAACCCTTGGCGGGGACTACCATGCACGCGCCGTCATCATTGCAACGGGTGCTTCTCCAAGAACGCTAGGATTTCCAGGTGAAGAGGAATTCACTGGCCGCGGTGTAGCCTATTGTTCAACATGTGATGGTGAATTCTTTGAAGGGTTGGAAGTTTTCGTTATCGGTGCAGGATATGCAGCCGCTGAAGAAGCGATATTCCTGACACGTTTTGCTACAAAAGTTACAATCATCGCCCGTGAATCAAGCTTCTCGTGTGCCCCGTCCATTGTTGATAAAGTAATGGCAAATGATAAGATTGAAGTGAAATTCAATACGGAAATCCTAGGGGTTCATGGAGACGGGATGATTCAAAGTGCACGTTTCATCAATAACGTTACCAAAGAAGAATATGAATATAAGGCGAAGGAAGAAGACAATACGTTTGGCGTATTCGTTTTCATAGGTTACGAGCCGAAAACAGAGATATTCAAGGGCCATATCGAAATGGATGATGCTGGATACATTTTAACCGATGATGATATGAAGACTAATGTGAATGGTGTCTATGCGGCGGGCGACCTAAGGCCAAAATCCTTGCGCCAGATTATCACAGCTGTATCCGATGGAGCGATTGCAGCAACGGATGCCGGCAAATATATTGAGGAAGAAAAGGATCGCCTGGGAATCAAGGATGAACCTGAAGTTGAAAAACCGGCGAAAAAAGAACAGGCAGCTGTCCCAGCAGGCAAGAGCGCTTTATTAAGTGATGCGTTACGTGGCCAATTAAAGGGAATCTTCGGCAAGATGGAGAGCGACGTTACTATGGTGTCCATTGTCGATGAAAATTTGCCAAAATCAGTAGAATTGAGAGACTTCCTGTTGGATGTTGCGGAATTAGGAGATAAGCTTCATCTTGAGTTATACAATAAAGGGGAAAATGCGGAAATTGAAGAAAAAATCAATGCGGATAAGTTCCCTGTCGTTGCCCTCTTAAATTCAAATGGTCAATACAGTGGCGTCAAATTCCACGGTGTACCAGGCGGCCATGAGTTGAATTCCTTCATTTTGGCCATCTATAACCTGGCTGGACCTGGTCAAGCATTGGACTCAGCCGTATTGAATTCAATTAAGGGAATCAATAAAAAAGCGAACATTAAGGTCATGGTTTCATTGGCATGTCACTACTGTCCAGACGTTGTTGTGGGTGCACAGCGCATAGCGATTGAAAACCCTAACGTTGAAGCTGAAATGGTCGATATAAGCAATTTCCAGGAAATCAAGAAGAAATATAAAGTCATGAGCGTGCCGGCCATGATCATCAATGATGAACAAGTGGTATTCGGAGCTAAGAAAATTGATGAAATCGCTGCACTATTAGTATAATAGAACACTAAATCGATAGGGAACCCTATCGATTTTTTTTTTGGAAAACTTCCCTTGAAAACAGTAGATATGCATGAAGGGTTAGATTCTTTTATTCATAACCCTTGTCCCTTTGCATAAACTTGTACAAAAACAAGTAAAGAGACGAGGGGGCACTCATGCGTTTTCTATATAAAGGGTTATCGAGTATGTGTATCGTCATTCTCCTGTTGTCTTTTATGGCACCTGTACAAAGCGCCAATGCAAATGTATCCGTAAGTGCCCATAGCGCGATTTTAATGGATGAGGATAGCGGAAGGGTCATTTATGAAGTGAATGCTCATGAAAAGAATCGCATAGCAAGCATTACGAAAATAATGACGGCCATCTTGGCTATTGAATCGGGACAAATGGATGAGACAGTGAAGGTGAGCAGCAATGCCTTCGGGACGGAGGGATCTTCCCTTTACTTAAAAGAAGGAGAAAAAATCAAGCTCGAAGATTTGGTATATGGCTTGATGCTACGTTCAGGTAATGATGCAGCAGTCGCAATCAGCGAAAAGGTTGGCGGAAGCCTGGATGGATTCGTCTGGATGATGAACAAAAGGCGGAAGAAATAGGGATGAAAAATACCCATTTTTCAAATCCACATGGTTTGGATAATACGAAGAACCATTATTCAACCGCCTATGATATGGCCATTCTCACTCGTTATGCCATGCAAAATGAAACCTATGCAAAGATTGCCGGCACAAAGGAACACAGGGCACCTAATTCCACAGAACAATGGGATTATGTATGGAAGAACAAAAATCGCCTACTTACACAATTATATGAGTATTGCACAGGGGGGAAAACAGGGTATACCAAACTGGCAAAACGCACCTTGGTCACGACGGCAACAAAAAACGAGCATGACCTGATTGCTGTGACATTGAATGGTCCTGATGATTGGAATGATCATATTCACATGTATGAATCCGCCTTTAAGGATTATAAGCCAACAGAAATTTTACCCGCAGGAATGGTGGAAAACATGGAAAATAAAATATATAAAGGTCATGTCTACATTAAAAATGATTTTTCATACCCACTGACAAGCGAAGAAAGAGAATTGGTCAAAGTGAAAATGAAATTGTTGAAGCCCCAGAAGGCCTGGGATGATAAAAGGAAAATCCCGGAAGTTGTCGGCAGAGCATCCATCTATCTTGATGGGAAGAAAATAGGCACTCGGTCAATTTTTTATGGGGAAGCAAAAGAAAGCTTCAAGCAACAATCATTCCAATCTTCATGGGCTGAAGTATTTGAAGCGGTATTGGGAATCGGACGCAATGGTTAATTACATTTGGGTCGGGATGTTCGTGATCGGTATCGTCTTTGGCATGGTTAATGGAACGATGGATCAGGTGAATGAAGCTCTATTTGTCAGCGCAAAGGAAGCGGTCACCCTTTGCCTGGGACTGATGAGCATACTTGTCTTTTGGCTGGGTTTGATGAAAATAGCGGAGGAATCGGGGCTGTTAGATAAACTATCCAACTTGTTCAAGCCGTTCATGAGATGGCTATTCCCTGAAGTGCCTCCTAATCATCCCGCTATGGGGTATATACTTTCCAATATGATGGCAAACACATTCGGGTTGGGGAATGCAGCTACGCCTCTTGGTATAAAAGCCATGGAACAGCTTAAGAAACTAAATGGAGGAAAAGCAACGGTCAGCCGCTCGATGGTCACTTTTTTAGCAATCAATACCTCTAGCGTAACGTTGATTCCAACTACTGTCATTGCGATCCGCATGAACTACGATGCCCACTCCCCGACGGACATCGTATTTCCGACCATAATAGCAACGGCCATTTCTGCCGTTGGAGGAATCGCGATAGATCGATATTTTTATTACAGGAGAAAGAGGAACGGGAGGGAATAGGATGTTGCACTGGATGACCACCATTTCAATTTGGATGATACCGATTTTGATTCTCTGCATATTACTGTACGGCACATTGAAAAGAGTTCCCACCTATGAGACCTTCGTTGAGGGGGGGAAAGAAGGAATCAGCATGTCCTTTTCCCTTATTCCTTTCCTGGTAGGGATGCTTGTGGCGATTTCAGTATTTAGGGCATCAGGGGCCTTGGATTTCATTGTACAATCACTAAACCCCTTGCTTTCCTTTCTTCATTTTCCGTCTGAGGTTTTACCACTTGCGATTATTAGACCAATATCCGGAACAGCGGCTTTAGGAATCACCAGCGACCTGATATCGGTTTATGGACCGGATTCCTTTGTTGGCCGCTTAGCTGCCACGATTCAGGGAAGTACGGATACCACCTTCTATGTATTGACCGTTTATTTTGGAGCCGTCGGAATCAAAAAAATGGGTGATGCCCTTAAGGTCGGCCTTTTGGCAGACTTGATCGGAATCATAGCTGCCGTTATTGTCGTCACACTGGTTTTCGGTATGAATTAAAAGGTAGGGAAATGGACGATTCCATTTCTTTTTTTTTGTCTTTTTTCTTAAAAGCAGCCATCCATTATTAAGGTGTATTCAAACTCTCATCAAAAGAAACATTTTTTTGTATGGAAAAATAAGCTATGTTACACTCATTATGGAAACCAACCCATTTAACCGTCCCATTATTGGTGTAATAATAAAAGAAAAGCTCTTAATCGCGAAAAACCTTTTGTTTTTGCCTCTCAATATGTAATAATTGTATGATTGTGTATGTATAGACAATAACAAACGAATGATTATACTATGGGGTGAAGATAGATGGAACGATTACAAAAGGTGATAGCACATGCTGGACTGGCTTCCCGCCGTAAAGCAGAAGAGTTGATTTTAGAAGGTAAGGTAAAAGTGAACGGCAAAGTAGTGAAGGAATTAGGTGTGAAAGTGGGGCCTAATGA
>Ga0058696_1001098_pt1 | contig 10752 bp, 2 predicted proteins | sample AgamicMgSfrz_FD_55077 | JGI IMG/M metagenome (GOLD analysis project Ga0058696, IMG submission 55077) | Agave microbial communities from Guanajuato, Mexico - Mg.Sf.rz | ecosystem: Host-associated > Plants > Phyllosphere > Phylloplane/Leaf | place: Guanajuato, Mexico | collected 2012-05-30 | reverse complement strand
TTGACGAACGGTTCGGGCAGCATCACGGCCGGACAGTCCGCGACCGTGAATGCCGCGACGCTGAGCAACGATGCGGGTTCGATACAGGCAGCGCAGTTGTCGCTCGGGGCGACGAACTTGTCGAACCACGGCGGCACCATTACCCAAACCGGGACTGGCGCAATGAATGTCGCCGTCTCGAACGCGCTCGATAATTCGAGCAACGGCGTTATTCAGACCAACAGCACGGACCTGATCCTCACACCCGCAACGCTGATCAACGACCACGGGAAAATTACTCACGCCGGAAGTGGTGCGCTGTCGATTTCGACCGGCGCTTTGTCGAACCAAGGCGGCACGATCGCGACCAATGGTGCATTGCTCCTGAAAGCGGCAGCCGTATCGAATAGCGCAGGTACGCTGGCTGCGCAGCGACAGGCGGCGCTCGATGTGCAGTCGCTCGATAATCATGCGGGCGGCTACGTCGGTGCGGACAGCATTACGCTGAAGGCTCAAGGCGCTGTCGACAACCGTGCGGGCATGTTCGAAGCGAACAACGGCGTTTCAGTGACGGCCGACAGTCTCGCGAATGATGGAGGATCGCTTAAAAACGTGGGCACGCGCGCGCTGTCGCTCACGACGGCAAATGCACTGACGAATACAGCGGGCGGAACCATTGGCGGCAACGGAGACGTTTCGGTGTCGGCGGGCAGCGTCGATAATTCCGGCGGTTCGGTGCTGGCTGGGCAAGCGCTTTCGGTGCAGTCGAACGGCGCGTTTGCGAATGCAGCCGGTCTTGTTCAGGCGAATGGGAATCTGTCGCTGCGAGCACAGGGCGCGGTCAACAACAACGCAGGGCAAGTCGAAGCGAACGGTACGAATTCGACGCTCGCGCTGTCGGGGAGCAACGTCGACAACAGCGACGGGCGTATCGCGAATATCGGCAGCGGTGCAACGACGATCGACGGCGGCGCGTCGATCACGAACACGAACGCGTCCGGCAAAGCGGGGACGGGCACGATCGGCGGTAATGGAGATGTTACGCTGACCGCGCAAACGTTGACGAATGCTCAAGGCGGCCAGACGCTTTCCGGGCACGATCTGACGTTGAACGTTGCAAATAGCGTAAGTAATGCGAGTGGTGTGCTGTCGGCCGCGAACAACCTCAAGTTGAGCACGGCAAACGCTGCGCTGTCGAATCAGGCCGGATCGATCCGTGCAAACGGTGCACTGTCATTGAACACGGCATCGATCGACAACGCCTCCGGCAAAATCGGCAACGACGCAGGCAGCGGCGGCAGTATTTCAATCCAGACCGGCACGTTTGCCAACCAGAACGGCGTTATCGGCAGCGATCAGGACCTGACGTTGACCGCGAACACGTTGAGCGGTGACGGATCGATCGTAGCAGGCCGAAACGGTGTGGTGACACTCGGGAGCGACTACACGCAGACCACGGCGAACAAGTTGCACGCAAACGGCGACCTCACGTTTTCCACGTCGGGCAAGCTGACGAACCAAGGGGTGCTGGATGCCAACGGCGCGCTGACGGTGAATGCCGCGAACGTTGAAAACCAAGCGGGCGCCGATCTGAATTCCAGCACGACGACCGTCAACGCGAACGGCGGCACGATCGATAACGCAGGTCGCATCGAAGGCGATACGGTCGCGACCAACAGTGCGACGTTGAACAACACCGCGACGATCATCGGGCGTGAAGTCACCGCCAATGCGAGCACGATCACCAATACCGGGGCAGCGGCGGTAATCGCCGCTGCCGAACGGGTGAATTTATACGCGGCCAACCAGTTGTCGAACACGGGCGGCGCGAATGTCTTCAGCGTTGGCGACATCAATATCGCCGCGAACGGTCAGCGAGACGCGAACGGGTTTCTCGCGAACCGTACGCAAAATGTCTTGAACGATCAGTCCACGATCGAAGCGCAAGGCGGTATCGAACTCGCAGCGGGTACGTTCACGAACACGCGTCCGGCTCCCGAGATCACCACTGAAACCACGAGCACGTCGAGCAAGCACGAAACGAAGCGCCAGAAATACATCGTGTGCGCGACGATGAATGCGGACCCGAACGGCGGGTGCTCGCAGGCAATGTGGGTGAACGGCTATAAGACGCCGCTCACTTCGACCTATAGCCCTTCGCAGGTTGTATCGGAAACGTCTGGACCGAACGTGACCGACAAGGTGTTGGTCGTGAACGTGAACGGCAAGCAGCAGACGATTTACTACAACACGCTGACGACCAATGCGGATGGTACGGTTACGGTCAACTATTGGGATGCGTACGATCCGCACGTCAACTACGTTCCGGATACGGAATACACGACACGCAGCGACGGCCACAACGGCTACCAGCGTGTCGAAATCTGGCGCGACACGACGACCACGGTTCAGCAGGACAAGATTGCAAGCCAGGCGCAGCAAGCGCAACTCGTGGCTGGCAACAAGATCGTGATGAGGAACGTCGGCACGATCAACAACGAATACAGCGCGATCGCGGCCGGCGGGTCGATCAAGATTGGCGATTCGAATATGTCGGGCAGTGCAGGCTCAGGCAGCTACGGTGGTACGGTCGTGAACAACGTCGGGCGGACGCTGTATCAGTATCAGACCGACAACGTCGTATCGATGTACGCGTGGAACGAGGATACGACGCGAGATCGCGGAACGATCGTTCAGCCTTCGAAGGTGTATGCACCGGTTGCCATCGGCGGCACGGGCGGCACCATTATCGCCAACCAGTCGGTGATCATCGACGCGAAGGATGTCAACAACCAGAACGTTGCCGCGCAGAATTCTTCGACTGGCGCAACCGGCGGCACGCTTGGAAATAATTCGGCTAATGAGGGCGTATCCGGTGGCAAGTTGACGCCAGTCGGTGCCGCAGGCGGCCAATCGACACCAATTGGCGCGCAGCAATCGGTTGCGAATGCGTCCGGCGCATTGCCGATCACGTTACCGGCGAACGGTCTTTATTCGATTCACGACGCACCGGGCCAGCCGTACCTGGTCGTGGCCGATCCGCGCCTGACGAGCTATACGAAATTCATTTCGAGCGACTACATGCTCGGCCAACTGAACCTGAACCCGGCGAGCATCGAAAAGCGCCTGGGTGACGGGATGTACGAGCAGCAGATGGTGCGCAATCAGGTCACGCAACTGACAGGGCGCACGTTCTTGCCGGGTGCCGAGGATGAATATCGTGCTCTGATGACGAACGGGGCGAACTACGCAAAAGAGTTCGGCCTCGTGCCGGGGATGGCGCTGACGGCCGCGCAAATGGATGCGCTGACGAGCGATATCGTATGGCTGGTCGATCAGACGGTGACGTTGCCGAACGGCAGCACGACGCACGTGCTGGCTCCTGTCGTCTACATGGCGCAGACGCACGCGAACGATCTGCAACCGACTGGCGCGTTGATCGCGGCGGACGACGTGGAGATTCATGCGACGGGTAGCACAACGAATTCCGGCGTGATCAAGGGCGGAACGAAGACCGTGCTGACGGCGACGGATATTTTGAATCGTGGCGGTACGATTTCGAGTAGCGGCAAGAACGGCGCGACGGTCGTGTCGGCGAGCAACGATGTGGTCAATGCGTCGGGGAAGATTACCGGCGGTCGGGTCGCCGTTCTGGCAGGGCGCGATATCGTCAATACAACGCTGGTCGATGCGGTTGGCGTGAGCGGTGCATCGGGCGTGAGCAAGGTCAGTACGAGTCTGATCGGCCAGCAAGGCACGATCGCAGCGACAGGGGGTCTCGCCGTTCAGGCTGGTCGCGACCTGACGCTGCATGGAGCAAATCTGTCGGCTGGCGGCGATGCGACGGCAATGGCCGGCCGTAACATCAATGTCAATACGGTTCAGTCGACCACGAACCAATCGATGCGATTGAACGATCAACGCCACTGGGAAGAATCCACCACGAACAATGTGGCGAGCGGCATCAAGGCAGACGGCAATCTCGTCATGCAGAGCGGTAACGATACGACGCTCAAGGGTGCGACCGTTTCGGCCGGCAAAGATTTGTCGGTGATGGCTGGCGGCAATCTCACAGCGACGACGGTCACTGATGCCGCCAAACTCGATAACGTCGCGACTGACGGGCGCGCACGCAAGGAAGTCGATCATACCTACGACGAAACCGCTGTCGGCACGAGCTTCTCGGCTGGTCGCAATGCAGCACTGTCGGCCGTCAACACCGCTGATGCGACGAAAGGCAATGTCACGCTGACGGGTTCGTCGGTTACCTCGGGTACAAACAGCGCGACGCCAGGCGGTGTGACGATTGCCGGCAACGGTAACGTGACGATCAACGAAGGCCGCGAGGAACACGACAGCTATAAGAACGTCCAGACGAAGCGCGGCAGTTTCGTATCGGGTTCAACCACCAAGGAGTCGCACGACACGCAAGCTAATATCGGTGTCGCAAGCACGGTTTCGGGCGACATCGTGAGGATTCAATCCGGCAAGGACATTACAGTTCAGGGCAGCAATGTAGTCGGCGCCAATGATGTCGATCTGAAGGCGGCGCGTGACGTCCGGATCACGACTTCGCAGGACACGGTGAAGTCGGCCAACAGCTTCGAGAAAAAGGAATCGGGCCTCATGTCGAATGGCGGCATGTCGGTGTCGATCGGCTCGCGCTCGATGACGGATCAGCAGCATTCGACGGAAGTTACGAACACCGGCAGCATGGTCGGTTCGCTCAACGGTAATCTGAATGTGACCGCCGGGAACGACCTGCACGCGACCGGTAGCACGTTGCACGCAGGTAATGACGTGTCGCTCGAAGGCAAGTCTGTCAAGATCGATTCGGCTTACGACACGATGAGTCAGGCGGAACAGCAGCAATACCGACAGGCCGGCGTGACGGTGGGCGTGACAAGTCCCGTCATCGCTTTGGCGCAGACTGGCAGGCAGATGGTCGACGCGGCCGGCAAGACCAAGGGCGATGCGCGTTTGACCGCGCTTGCGGCAGCAACGACGGGCCTCGCTGCGAAGAACGCCTATGATGCAATGGGCGGCGGCGATCCCGCTGCGCTCGGGAAAACAGTCGGCGTCAATATTTCCGTAGGTGCGAGCAAGAGTGACAATCAATCGCAATCGCAAGCTAGTACGGCGATTGGTAGCACGGTATCGGCCGGACGAAACGTATCAGTGAAGGCACCCGGCGCTGGTGCGGATAGCAATATCGATGTGATTGGGAGCACGATTTCGGCTGGAGGGAATGCCAAGCTCGCTGCTGACGGCAATGTGAATCTGCAGGCGGCTGAAAGCACCAGCAGCCAGTCGTCGAAGAATAGCGGTGGAAGTTTTGGTGTCGGCGTATCGATCGGTGGCGGCAAGCAGAATGGCATCGCATTTACGGCGGGCGTCGCGGGGAATCGCGGAAACAGCGATGGTCATTCGACCGCCTGGACGAATACGCACGTTACGGCAGGCAACACGCTGACGATTCAATCCGGCGGCGATACGAACATCAAGGGTGCGGTCGCATCCGGCAAGCAAGTCGTCGCGGACGTGGGCGGCAACCTGAACGTCGAGAGCTTGCAGGACACCGACCATTACAATTCGAAGCAACAGGGCGCAGGCGTGTCGGTCAGCGTGTGCGTTCCGCCGTTGTGTGCCGGCCCGTCGAGTGTATCGGGCAACATGAGTCAACAGAAGATGAACAGCGACTACTCGGCAGCTGGCGAGCAGTCGGGTATCAAGGCTGGCGACGGTGGTTTTCAAGTCAACGTAAAAGGCAATACGGACCTGAAAGGCGGCGTGATCGCGAGTAACAACAAGGCTGTACACGAAGACAAGAACAGCCTGACGACGGCTACGTTGACGACCAGCGACATCGAGAATCACGCGTCCTACGATGCGTCGTCGCTCGGGATTTCGGGCGGCTACGGCGGAGGTATTGGCAAGAACCAGAAAGGCACCGCCGATAACGTGAATCCGGTGGCAGGAACCGACTTGCCGAAGACTGACAGCGAATTAGCCGTTGCGCCCCCTGTCGTGCTCGGTGCATCAGATGATGCGAGCTCGGTCACACGTAGCGGGATCAGTGGTGGTTCGCTCAAGATTACCGATAACGTCAAGCAACAGCAGATTACGGGCAAAACCGCTGACGAAACGGTCGCGAGCGTCAATCGCGATACGTCGAACACGGGTGGTGCACTCGCGCCGATCTTCGACAAGGACAAGATCCAGGCTGGCTTCGACATCACGAGCCAGTTCGTGAATCAGGCCGGCACTTTCGTGACCAACCGCGCGAAGGAAGCGGATGCAGCGAAAGCGGCTGCAAACGATCCGAATCTCACACCGGAACAACGCGCAGTGGCCCAACAACGTGCCGATCAGTTGACCGCAGAATGGGGGCCGAGCGGCACGTATCGTCAGGTGTTGACTGCGCTCACGGTTGCGGCCGGCGGCAACGTAACGGGAGGTATGGGTCAACTCGCGCAAAATGCGACGATCGCATACGTGCAACAGCTAGCCGCCAATCAGGTCAAGCAAATCGCCGACGGCCTCGGTAGTGACGAGGCGCGCGCAGCACTCCATGCGATCGTGGGATGTGCTGGCGCGGCGGCAGGCGGTCAAGCATGTGGCGCTGGTGCGATGGGGGCAGCGGCAAGCTCGGTGATCGGGAGCTTGATGGCTCCGACGACCAATATGTCGGCAAAAGAGCGCGAAGCTCGCGACAATCTCGTGTCGAGCTTGGTTGCCGGCGTCGCAGCGATATCGGGTCAGGATATCGCAACGGCAGCGGGGGCAGGCAAAATCGAGGTGGAGAATAATCAGGCGGCGCCGCTGCAGATGGCACCCCCACCCACGTGGTTGTCAGGGTTCAAGTTACCGGGCTATACGGGACAGGGGCGGAGCAAGGACGACAGCAGCATTGTCGACAACGCGACCGAGCTCGATCCGAGTGCGAAGGCGGGGCCGTTGATCAATCCGATGCCGGATGAGAAGACTGTCAACGACTGGGTTACGGAGCTTATCCCAGATAAATTGAAGGGGCTCGTAGACTACATTATTAATTCGATCGACGGGAAAAACGCTAGTGTTCCTCCGTCAATCACGGGAAGCGACGGAAAGCTGCCGGCCGGTATCGGGGGAGTGGGCACGCCAATTCCGATGCCACCAAGCAGTAACCCGAACGTGACCGCAGAACAATTTGCAAAAGATGCATTCAATGGCCAGACGCCTCTGAAGGTGGTCAACAATGTTACCGGGGAGGGAAGTTGGGTTGCAATTTTGCCGGATGGAACTGCGGTGACGTATCGCCCCGCTGGACAGGCATCATCCAAGACTGCTGGCGATACAGCTACCGTGGAAATAAATAACTCAGAAGTTAAGGCAATCAATAGAGGCGAGATTGCGAAATTTAAATTCCCTGGAAAGTGAGATCATCATGGATGCCTTCCCAAAAATCGATTACCAGAGGCAACTTATCTTAGCTGGACTCGATGATTTTTATCCTAATGCAGTGCTTCCTCATGTTTTTGGTGGGCAATTCGGCCCAAGCCCTGGAAAGTGGAGGCAGGCTGTCATCGAATTTCTCTGCATTAATGTTCGGGTAGGTATGCTCGAGTGTATACATCGAAAAGAAATATCTGGCGAGAATGGCGCGGTTTTTCTGAGGGAATTGTTGACTCTTGGTGACAAAAAAAACCAGATTGATGTCGAGATATTGTGGAATGTTTTATATTTCAGCTCAACCCCGAGTCTTGATCGGGCGCTGGAAGAGTTTGAGTTAAATGATTGGGAGGCGGTCAATTGTGATGTGAATTATGAATTTGTTGAATATCTCGAGAGAGTATATTGCAAATCTTAGGCCGATGAAAAGTGGTAGGATTTCCAGGGTGGCGCTTTAGTTCGCCAGTCGGGGTGAATCACTCTATGCGGTTGAGTGCATGCGTCGGGGTTGGGTAACGCGAAATGATGATGAAATCTTGATGAGGATTAATTCCATAGTGATCCGCCTGCTATCTTGTAACGGGACGCCATTTCGGATGAAATTCTCTCGGCAACAGCCAAATGGACAGTAGTGGGAAATCTAGATGCCGTTTCGCCTGAGCATATCCCGATTAATTTGTTCCGGCGAATTTATGAATTGGTCGATGCGGATTGACCGTGTATTTCGTAAAAATTTTTTTGCCGAAAATAAAGCATGATGTAAGTGTAATTATTTTTTAATAAAACACGAATATATGAGGGCGACGAATCATTCGATTTAGTCACAAGAAATGCGAGAGACCAAAAAACTTCCGCTCGTCGTTGATTTGGATGGCACGTTGACAACTTCGGACACCTTGATGGAATCCGTGATACGTGTCGTCAAGCGACAACCTACGAACCTCCTGCGCCTGCCTTTCTGGCTCGCGCGCGGTCGCGCCGCCTTCAAGGCCAAGGTCGCAGAGCACGCCGATCTTCGAGCGGAAATGCTTCCGTACCGCGAATCGCTCATCGACTACCTCACCCGAGAACGCGAGAACGGTCGAAAAATCGTGCTTGCAACTGCCGCACATTGTTCGATCGCTGAGCGTGTGAGTACGCATCTCGGCCTGTTCGATCGCGTCATCGCTACCAGTGGCGACACGAATCTCAAGGGCGAGGCGAAACTGGCCTGCATTCGCGAGCAGATCGGCGACGACTTCGTGTATGCGGGCGATAGCAGAGCTGACTTGCCGGTTTGGGCCGGCGCGAGAGGTGCCGTACTTGCTGGCGTTTCGTGTGATGTCGCCGCAGATGTTCGCAGCCACGTTCCCATCGAACACGAGTTCACGAATGTACGTGCAACGTTCTCCACATGGTGCAAGGCCCTGCGTGTTCACCAATGGCTAAAAAATCTGCTGCTGTTCGTCCCACTGCTGACGGCCTTTGCATTCCTTGACGTAGACAAAGTCGGCGTGCTCGCACTGGCGTTCTTGTCAATGTCGCTTGGCGCGTCGGCAACCTACATCGGCAACGATCTTTGGGATCTGGACAGCGATCGCAGACATCCACGAAAGCGCAATCGTCCGTTTGCGAGCGCGGTGTTGTCGATCAGTCAAGGCATCGCATGCGCAGCGGTACTGCTGACATTGGCGTTTGCATTGGCATTGGCGGTGTCAGCCGAATTTACCGGCATGTTCGTGCTCTATCTGCTCCTGACGACTGCGTACAGTTGGCGCTTGAAGTCAGTCGTGCTACTCGATGTGGTCGTTCTGTCATTGCTGTACACGTACCGAATCGTCGCAGGGGCAGTTGCAGGGGAAATTCTGGTGAGTCGATGGCTCCTTGCGTTCTCCGTGTTTGCTTTTCTCAGCCTCGCTCTCGTGAAACGTTGCTCCGAGTTGGTGTTCTTGCGTCAAAGCGACAAAAACGCGACGGTCGGTCGGGATTACCGAGTGAGCGACCTCGAAGTCCTTTGGCCATTTGGCATCGGTGCTTCCCTCGCTGCTGTGGTCGTGTTTGGTCTGTTCATCAACGCCCCGGAAACGGTAGCTCGTTACACGGTTCCGCACCTTCTCTGGTTCGTGCAGATCGGCTTGATCTACCTGTTCGGTCGTCTATGGATCGCAACAGTGCGTGGCGTCATGCACGACGATCCGATCGTCCATATTCTCGAGAATCGCGGTAGCTTCAGCATGCTTTGCATCATGGTGGCGATCGTGCTGGCCGCTCACTTCTTGCCAGCTCCGTGAGCGGCACAATTCCTATGACAGAAAAAAACCGAAACCGCGTGCTGGCGTTCTGCCGCTTCGCCATCGTCTATGTGCTGCTGTTCGTATGCGCGGGAAACATCACCAACAGCATGTTATTGAAGTGGGGCTTTCGTGACGACCAGAAAGGGGATTTTGCAACCAGCTACAGCCTCGTCGGCATGATGAACGGCGAGGCACCGAAGCCGTATGTCTATCGCTCGTCGTTCCCGCGAGGCGCAAAATGGGTAGCCGAACAGCTTGGGCAGGAAAAGCAGGAAAAGCTTTTTAAATCGATCAAACGGCATGATTCGCTGCACAACGCCTATTTCACAAGTGTGCCGGACGAGTATTGGACACCGGTCGTGGCACTCGTCTATCACCTGACGTACATCGCGGTCGTGTTATCGATGCTGTTCGCGCTGTTGCTGGTCTACAAGCTGGCCAAGCTCCACGGCCTGAATTTCGGGCAATCCGTCGGCTTTCTGGCGGCGTTCGGCTTCGTCTATCCGCTCACGTTTCAGCAAGGCGGTTACTACTACGACTTCTTCGAACTGCTTGGCGTACTCGGTGCGTGCTATTTCCTGCTGAAGAAGCGGATGCTGGCATGCACGCTGATGGTTTCCATCTTCTCCCTGAACAAGGAGACGTTCTTCCTGGTTCCACTTGCGCTGTTCTTCCTGCACGAGCGCGACGTTCCGGTATTGAAGCGAGTCGGTTGGCTGGTGCTGCAACTTGTAATCTGTGTCGGCACTCGCCATTTCATCATGAGCGGGTACGATGCGAATGCGGGTGGTTTCGTCGAATTTCACGTGTGGGATAACCTGAAATTCTGGCTTAATCCCTTGTCTTACCTGTCGTTCTACAACCTGATCGGTAAAGGCATCTTTACGCCAAGTCTCGAAAATCCGCTGATGCTTGTACCGCTGGCGGTGTTCTTCGGCTCGGCGTGGCGCGCGACGCCACATCGATACCGCATCTTTTTTTTTGCGGCATTCCTGCCGGTACTGGTGTTGTTCTTCTTTTTCGGCTACCGCGATGAGGCGCGAAACTTTTCGGTCGTCTTTCCCGCCAT
>Ga0058696_1001097_pt1 | contig 10763 bp, 7 predicted proteins | sample AgamicMgSfrz_FD_55077 | JGI IMG/M metagenome (GOLD analysis project Ga0058696, IMG submission 55077) | Agave microbial communities from Guanajuato, Mexico - Mg.Sf.rz | ecosystem: Host-associated > Plants > Phyllosphere > Phylloplane/Leaf | place: Guanajuato, Mexico | collected 2012-05-30 | reverse complement strand
GTGTCAGCTTGACTGATATTCTCTACTGAAGCTTCAATATCATCCATCCACTCTAGGGCTGTGTCCAGCACCTTTGCAAATCTGCTCCAACTTGTAGCCGTATACTGATGCTGCTGCAGCTTCGAAGCAGAGTCCACGGTCATCTGAAGAGCAGATTTGTCCGCAGGGAACGTTCCATATGCCTCAAAATCCATGAAACCTACCCATGTCGAACCGGCCGTGATGGTAACCCGAATATAACGCGCNTGAGTGTTTTCNGGCAGAATGTGTCTTGGACTGGTGGATACCACAACATCACTTGTGGTATCCACCACCGTGACGTAATTTTCATTGTCTTCAGATACTTCGATTCTGTATTTTATGCCTCCACTCCACATGGACATTTCTAACTTACGGATATTGGCAGCGGCGCCGAGGTCCACTTGCCACCAGCTGCCTACACTTTGATCGGTTCCCCATGATGTATTCGGGTTGCTGTCAATCGCTCCTTCTGGCGAGTTGTTCTGTCCGCCGCCCGTTCCTGCACTTGTGGAAGCTCTTGCTGTCTTCCCCGTTGTTAGGGCTTCGAGCAGAACCAGGTCACGACCCGCTTGTTGAAGCTGTTCCCATGCTTGATTGACTTCAGACTGGATGGCATCGGGCTTGTCTCTCACCACAATTGCTGCCTGCAACGCGGACTGCAATAGGTTCCAGCTCCGATAAGTATACGATGANTCACTCTCCTGCTGCGTCTCTTCAATGAGCTGTACCAGCAGGGTTTTGTCTACATCNGACAATCCCTTAATGGCTTTGTCCAAACTTATCACTGCCTGATCCACTTCGGTCTGGGTCGCTCCTGGATCAGCCAGTACTTGTTTGGCCTTGGCGAGCGCTTTGCTAAAAACGGTCCATGTTGCGGTTGACCAATCTGCTTCATGGAATGATCCTGCTTCTGCAATCTTGTCTTCAAGGGTCTTCCGATTGGCAGGGATAACCTCAAGCTGCTCCATAACGGCTTCGAGTGCTGCTGCGGCTTGGTCGGTCTCCTGTTGTGTCAGAATCTCTGAAGTATAGGCTTTGTGATATACGTTCTCCGCTGCCTGAATGGCTGGTGCCAGGGTTATCCAGCTGGATGGTGTAAAATCAGAAGCCACCAATTCGCTTCCACGTTTAATGGCAGCCCATAAATGCTGGCGGTCTGCAGGCAGAGAATCCATCCCTCGTTTGTACACATTCAGTGATTCCAAGGCACGACCCTCGAATGAGTACCCACCATTGGCAGGATATTCATCATAGTCGAACATGGCATGGTTCTCCCATGCATCTCCCTCCGAAGCAATCCAACCCACATTCGCGGCAATCCATGCCGGCTCCCAGTAGAAAAAACCCGCTCCGCGTCCATCAGGAACTTCTGCAATCATATCCATAATGCCGGCAATGGCATCATGCTGACCTTGCACCGTAGCCGGGAACGTTGCGCCCCCCACATGAAGCGCCTCTGGACTGCCAATAATGTTGCCGTGGGCATCTCCATTTTTGTAGGAAAACGGATATGATGTCTCGGCAATAATTACTTCTTTATTATATTTGGCGGAGACTTCATTCATCGTCTGTCGTACGTCTGCGAAGGTTCCGTGCCAGAACGGATAGTAGGATAGCCCGATAATGTCATAATCCAGCCCGCGCTTCTCCACTTCTCCGAAGTACCAGTCAAACAGCTCCGGTTTGCCGCCTTCAGCCAGATGGATCATGATCTGAACCTGATCTCCCCCATCGACGGCGCGCACTCCATCTACACCACTCTGCAGCAAAGCAACATTCTCATCAAAATTCACATTGCTGTTCAAGCCATTCAGAACACCACTGTTAATTTCGTTTCCGATCTGGACCATGTCTGGCATGGCGCCTGATGATTTCATCTCACCTACAACCTCAGAAGTATAATCGAATACTGCCTTTTTCAATTCGTCAAAGGACAAGCCCTCCCAAGCCTTTGGCCGGAGCTGCTGACCTGGGTGAGCCCACTCATCGGAATACTGGAAATCGAGCAGGATCTTCATTCCCTTTTCCTTCACACGTTTGGCCAGTCGGATCACATCTGCTTTATCATTATATCCACCTGACTTCTGAGGATCATTCCACAGTCTGAGACGGACATAGTTCACACCACGGTCCTTAAGGATGTCGAGCAGATCCCTTTCCGTCCCATTGCTGTCCAGATATTTACCTCCATTGTCTTCAATTGCCGTTAGGGTTGAAATGTCCACCCCACGTACAAAATCATCCCGGTATCCCCCAACCTGAATGTCAGCCACCGGTTGAGTAGGCGCTCCATATACATCACCTGTCACGGTGAAGCTTCCAGCTGAAGCATACTGGGATGGATCTATCGCGTTCCATGACACTGGAACATCTGCCGTTTTTCCATTTGGATAATGAGCCTGCACTTCAGCAGGCATTACGGGCGCAATCCCTTTTAATGTGGAAATGGTAAGCGGCGAATAAGACGTAATTAATTCTGGATTAAGCCCCTCTTCCTGCCCCCAGACTTTCAGCTCGGCAATGCCTGGCCACCAATCCGGTCCAGCATAATAAGGAATGGTGATCTTCACATATCTCACGTCATCAGCCTGAAAACTCACCTTCGCCGTGTCTTGGGCTGTTTCGTTCGCTCTCTCATCTGCACCTGTAGTCCATTGAACGCCATCTGTTGACACTTCAACATGGTATTTCACAACCTGGCCTTTATCTTTCCAGGTCAGTTCAGCTCCTGACACCTGATACGTACCTCCCAGATCGACCATTAACCAATGAGGATGACCCGCTTCATTCCTGCTGTCTGCACTCCATTGGGTATCCGCGTTGCCGTCCACGGCATGTTCCTTGTTACCACCGTATTGCAGATCCTCCGCACTAACGGTAACCTGTTTATTCAATGCAACGTTCACTCCGGCCGCCGCAGCTGGACGTACCCAGAAGCCCAACTCACAGAACAGCATGAATAAGACCAGACAGCCGCTTATGTATTTCTTGTTCACTCTTGAACTCCCCCTTTTTTCGATTGACCTGAACATGACGTAATCATTGATGAAATCTATATTATTGTAAGCGCTTCACTATAGCTTGGGACACGGTAATATCCAAAGGAAACAGCAGTTATTTCAAACAGTTTAATGTCCTGGCTGTTATCTGAACAATTAAGCCTGATCGACTCCCCTATGTAGAACTGTTCCATAAAGCAAAAAAACCTGCCCCTTTGCCTAACAGGCATCCGGGACAGGTGTGACTATTTATATTTTTCCATCCGATTGGACCGGTTCAACGTATCCTATTCTGAACGAGGATCCGTACCTAATGCTTTCCATGAATAAATCGATTATTTGTCAAGTTTCAGTTCCAGTTGAACCTGGATATCATTCTCGGTAGATAACACGACAGAGTGTGGGTTCTCCATACCGAAGTCTTCGAAGGTTACCGTTGTCGTGGCAGACAGCAATACCTGGTCATTTTCATATGCGGCCTTAGCATCAAATGTGACCTCTTTTTCGACGCCTTTAACCGTAATGGTGCCGTTCATTTTAAAATCAGCTGTTTGTCCTGCAGTCCACGCCGCAGGTACGCCTTCAAATGAAGTTGCGGTAAAAGTCGCTTGCGGATGCGTGCTAACATCGAAGAAATCAGCTTCTTTCACGTGACCATCGCGCTGACCGTTACCCGAATCAATTCCGCTCATCTCGATCTGGCCTTCCGCTTTCATCTGGGAAGCATCGTCTACATTAATTGTCCAGGTTCCACTTACCTGCTCGTCCACAAAATTGACGGTCTCCTGTGATGTCGTTACAGAGAAATACACCTTCGAGCCTTCGCTGATTGTCCAATCTCCGTTCAATTGCTCCGCGCTGGCTGCTTCATTTGCAACAGCTGTACCTGTGCCTGCATCCGTTGTGGATGCTGCTGTGCTCGCTGGAAGTACCTGCTCGATATCCACGTTGTTACCCATATAACTGTTAGCGAAATAGTAACCTCCGCCCCCAAGAATTGCGATTGCGGCCACGCCGGATATCACCCATGTTTTTGTCTTTTTGTTCATCTCTATCTCCTCCAATTGGTCATTGTATAGGTTGGTTGTTGCAAGAATCTTATCAAGCCAATGTGTCAGGATGACGTCAAAGGTGGATGAAAGCCTCATTTTTTTTCTGAAAATATTTGCCTAATTGGCTTTAGGCACCGGCTCATGTAAAATCAGTACACAAGCTTATGTCGTGAAAGGAGATTCCTTCTTGAAATCCATACTTATTGTCGAGGATGAGCAAGCGATTGCACGCGTGCTGGCTGCTTATCTGAGAAAAGCGGGTTTTGATGTCCGTCATGCCGCAGATGGACCCACTGCTCTAACTTTATTTGATTCTGACGTACCTGCCCTGGTCCTGCTTGATGTAATGCTGCCAGGGATGGATGGTTGGGATCTGCTGCGGGTGATTCGTGAAAAAAGTCCTTGCCCTGTCATTATGCTAACCGCACTGGATGACATCCAGGATCGTCTCAACGGGCTGAATGCTGGGGCTGACGATTATATGAGCAAACCCTTCGTGCCGGAGGAAGTGGTTGCAAGAGTTAACGCCGTACTTCGCCGCAATCCACATTGGACCGCGGAAGGGGAAGGCAAACGTTATTTTGGCAATCTGGTCATTGATCTGGCAGCCAAACAGGTGCTGCTGAATGGTGCAGAAGTGGCGTTAACCCCTCGTGACCTTTCGCTGCTCATGTTTCTGTCCGAATATCCCAATCGAACGTTCACCCGGGAGCATCTCATTGAACAAGTATGGGGCTTGGATTATGACGGAAGTGACCGGGCTGTGGATCTTTCCATTAAACGGTTGCGTCAGGCCCTCTCCCACTGGCTGCCAGAAACAGGAGAAATCCGGACTTTAAGGGGAATGGGGTATCAATTTTGGATCGCAAACTAAGCCGCAAAGCGCCTAAACGAAAAACATCCATTCTCTCCTATTGGACGCTTCAATATTTTCTGATCCTCTGCATCGGATTCATTATTATTGTTGCGGGGGCACTCTACTGGATCAGGACAACTTCCCTCGAGAAAGGCCTCAAAACCGCTGAGCTTCTGGGCCTCGAGATTGCGGAGAAGGTATCCGGAACCGAGAACAGACTGCATATCCCTCCTGATCTGGACAGACTGGTGGACAAACGTACCAAGCTTTTTAATACCGATAATCATTTTTGCATCATGATTCTCGACAACAACAACCAACTGATCTATTCCAAACCGAAAATGACGCAGCAGGAAGTCTACACCAGACTGTCGGATGACCTGCTGGAGCCGCGAAACCATAAATTTGCTGGAGTTACCGTCAATGTAGTGGATGCCGATCAGACGCTGGGCAAGGTATGGGTGATGCAATCCAAAAAAGCCATTACTTATAGTTCAGATACACTCCTGATCGTTGGTCTGCTGTTTGCCGCCCTAATCCTGTGTGGCTGGTTTACGATCTATCTCCTGTCCCGCAAACTGTCCAAACCCATTCGCCAGGTTGCGCATGCTGCTGAGCAGATTCGATCCGGCAATTATGATGTAAACCTGAATCTGGACACCAGGGAGCAGGAAATGAACGAACTCGTCAATTCCTTTCGCGAGATGTCCCTGCGATTACAGCAGCTGGAGGAATGGCGTAATCTCTCACTGGCAGGCGTTACCCATGAGCTGAAAACCCCAGTTACCTCCATCAAAGGACTCGTTATGGCTGTGCGAGATGATATTGTCAGCCCGCAGGAAGGCAAGGAGTTTCTTGATATCGCATTAAAAGAATCCGAGCGTATGGAACGTATGGTGGCTGACCTTCTGGACTATAATGCCATGAGTGCAGGCAGTGTTGCCGTACGCCATGAGCGCGTCGATCTGAATCTGCTGGTTGGGGAGATTATTTACCAGTGGAAAATCGCTTACGAGGACCAATCGCCGGAGGTTAAAATGCATGTACCTGCGGGGGCACTGTATACGATCGGCGATGCATTGCGGATTCAGCAAATTATCGTCAATCTGCTCAATAACGGTTTGCAGGCCACAGCTTCTGGGCAAACCACGCTGTTCGATATTCGCCTGCGTGCCGAAGAACAATATCTCTTCGTGGACGTGCAGGACAACGGCACGGGCATCGCCGAGGAAGATCGATCCAAAATATTTGAACGTTTCTACCGTGGCGAGATCAAAAAACGCCGGACTCGGGGATTGGGACTTGGGCTCACTTACAGCCGCCTTCTCGCTCAAGCGCAAGGTGGAGATCTCACCCTTACCTCTAGCAGCCCCAAGGGAAGTCAGTTTACCCTAAAACTGCCACGCTGGAAGTCACCTGATGCGACGACTTTGGAAAAAGGATACCGTTCACCCGTAAATGCTTAAAACATCTGTAACAACAAAACAGCCCGGCCGGGTTTCCTGAATGAATACCTGGCAGGGCTGTTTCGTTATATCCATTTATAATTTATTTGGAAGACAGTATAGATTTGGCTCCGCTTTTAAGTAGATAACAACCGTGGCATATACTCATCATACGCATCCGTTATCAATTGTTCATGCAGCGGACTGTCCGCAATAATCGCTTTCCGCTTGGCTTTGAGCACGATCTGCTCCACATCCGCGAAGCTGCACCCTTTCAACTGTTTGCACATATATGCTTTCAGGTCCGGCTGATGCTCGAACTGTCCGACCAGTTTGTTGATATATCGCTGTCTGCTCTCTTCATCCGGCATGCCATACGTTATTTTGGTATCAAATCGACGCCAGACGGCATGATCCAGTTGCGTTTCCAAATTGGTGGCTGCCACCAGTACGCTATCGCCTTCGAATTCATCCAGACACTGCAATAAGGTGTTAACCACCCTGGCCATCTCTTTCACCTCATCGTTACTCTCCCGGGTACGGCCAATGGCATCGAACTCATCCAGAAACAGGACACAGGGATTCATTCGTGCATACTCAAAAAGTTTGCGTACGTTCGTAGCTGTCTCTCCCAAATGGCTGTGAATAATCGCATCCAAACGTACAAGAACCAGCGGGAGATTTAGCCGAGAGGCCAGATAAGATGCCGTTAATGTCTTCCCGGTGCCGGGAGGACCAAACATGACCAATTTGTTCGGCATGGGAACATCATGTTCCACAAAGCGTTCTTTCATATCGAGGATGGTCAGGAATTCTTCGATGACACGTTCGTTCTCTTGTGAAAATATAATGTGCTTCACTTTGCGTGCGCACTCTTTCGGTGAATAAAAAGCGGCCATATCCATTCCCTTGGCACGGGGAATACGATTTATATGATTGGTTTTGCTCATGCTTTGACTACTCTCCTTCGTTCATGCCAGGAGAGTAAACTGCGAATCTCCGAGCTTATGTTGGTTCTTATCGAACTTCTCTTTTAATCGTAATAATTACTATTTAATAATAACATACGACTGTCTTTTTGCAAAGTTTATGTTCTTAGATCCTGCGATAAGGATTGTAAACCCACAGCACATGTTGCATGCTTTGCCCAAATTTGCTATTCTAAAAGTGCATCGTTGTGTATAACGCAAATAAGCCCTCTTTATTAAGAGGACACAAATGTTCCGATCAGCAAGCGGCAACTTGCAAAATCGGGATTTTCCTTTATACCAACGATAATAAAACTCAAAGTGAGGTTATTAATCATGGCAAAAGACGTATTGTGTGAAGTAAATTCCTGTGTTCACTGGGCTGAAGAGAACAAATGTAATGCTTCTTCGATTTACATCGTGAGTCACAGTTCTCAAGAAGCAAGCAAGTCTGCTGAAACAGACTGCAAAACTTTTGAAGTAAAATAACAACTTAGTCAACGTTTGAAGTTAAAGGAGCCCTGGCCGGTTCCTTTTTCTTTTTGTATTGTAACAAGAATGATAATTATTATCAAGCCCTTTTCTCCAAAATCGTTATTCCTCTGTCAGGATGCACATTACACTGGCCGCCCACGTAAACTACGAGAGCAGTCAATCTGCCCATGAACGATTAGAACCAAGAGGTGAATAACGATGCCTGTTAAAAGTGGCAAGCAGTACATTGAACGAATTAATACCCAGACTGTCCCCTGCTGGTATAAGGGAGAACTTGTTACGGGTAAAAGATCAGAACATCTTGCTTTCAAAGGTCTTATGGAGACGCAAGCACAACTCTACGACATGCAGTCAGATCCGCAGCTTGCAGGCAAGATGACGTATGCATCACCCNTTGACGGCAAACCTGTGGGGCTATCATTTCTGCCGCCCACCACAGTTGATGATCTGCGGAGACGTCGTGAAGCGATGAGCATCTGGTCAGGCACTCATCATGGGTTTCTGGGTCGGTCACCCGATTATATGAACACAGCAATCATGTCATTCTACACTGCAGCGGATCTCCTTACCGAGTTATCACCGCAGTACGCAGAAAATCTGAAGAACTATTATGCCTTCTGTCGTGACAACGATATTACGCTCTCTCATGCCTTTATACAGCCACACGCCAGCAAAGTATCCGGGCAGATGGACGCTACCGAAGATGCAATTGCAGCCAAGGTGGTAGAGCATACCGTAGATGGTCTTATTATCACCGGGGCATTCATGATGGCTACACAGGGAGCAACTTGTGACGAAATTTTTGTATACCCTTCTCCCTCACCTGCTCCATTTGATGATGATAATCCATTTGCCTTCGCCTTTGCCGTGCCTAATGATCTGCCTGGCATCACCCTCGTCTGCCGGGATACCTACGCGGCTGAATCACGTTTTAACTACCCGCTCAGCTCCAGATACGAAGAGATGGATAACATCGTCATCTTTGACCATGTGCTGGTTCCACATGATCGGATTTTCTTTGCCGGTAGTGAAGAAATGTCCTCGCGTCTATTTAACGGAAGCAACTTCCACATTCACGCGGGACATCAAGTTTTATGCCGATATATTGCCAAAACCGAATTCATTCTGGGTACACTTCAGCTGCTCACCGATACGCTTGATCTGGCATCCGAAGCACACGTCGTTGAGAAAACTGCACGTGTCTTAGCAGGTCTCGAATCTCTTAAAGCCTTGGCCATCGCGGCTGAAGCCGGCGCTGTGCCAGACGGTAGAGGTTTTATATTGCCTGCACCTCAGCCATTAATGGCTGCGAATATTCTATATCCGAAGCTGTATCCCGAGATGATTGAAATCATTCAGCTATTGGCTTCAAGCGGGATGATTATGGTGCCTCAGGAGGAAGAATTCAGGTCGGATGCCGCCGCACATTTGGATATCTACCTGAAAGGCACGGATATGGCTGCACAACAGCGTACTTCCCTTTTCCGTTTGATCTGGGAGCTCGGTGCAGGGTCATTCGGGGGCAGACAGACACAATTCGAACGTTTTTTCTTCGGAAACACCATTACGGTATCCAAGCGCTTGTACTCAACCTATTCTGGCGTAGATACTTACCGTCAGCTCGTTAGCGATTTCCTGGCAGACACGCATCATTAATTCTGCTCGCTTAGCTGCAACGATCAAACCAGATGGTCGTAGACTGTCATCAGTTCAGAGGCTGGTCTGCTGATATCCACATCTCTTAATGCAGGCTGGTCTCCGTAACCGATATGGAATACTCCCAGAACCTGTTCCTCACTGGTTAAGCCCATTAGATTCATAAAAACCGGGTGCTGCTGATAATCATTCATTTTCCAAACGGCATGCAGTCCCTGTTCTGCTGCCAGCATGGAGAAACGTCTGCTCCAGGCTTTTGCAGGCAGCATATGATCCTCTTGGCCATTGGTTGGTGCAACGACAATCAGATGCGCAGGAATGGCTTCCGTATATTGATATGCGGCCCAGTCACCATATCGGTCTGCCAAGTGAGGAGGATAGCTCTGCCTGACCGCTTCCAGATAGAGCTGGCGCCCTTCTCCAGCAAAAAGCATAAATCGCCAGGGTTCAGAACTCATCACGTACAATGACGGGTCTGCCTCATCCAGCAATCGTCCGATCACCGACTGTGGTACCGGAAGCGGGCTGAATTCGCAGCTTCCTGCACGTTTCTTGCCACTCCCCAACTGATTCACACCGGTTAACATTGTATCGCTCCTCCTTTATCTTCACGTTCTGTCAGACACTCTTCTTGCAACTTCACATAAGCCAGTTTTTCTTCGGTTCCACTTCACTTCTTCTTCGGTCAACTTCCTCATGTATCCGAGCTTTGTCACGAGAGGTGAAATGTTCCGATTCCGAATCTTCCGCCTGCGGGATACTGTCACGAACAAGCCTGATATAATCCATTGAACGAACAAGGGATTGCCGTCCCGGAATGAATCGAATTTTACGACCTTCGAGCAAACAGTAAATTTCAATCATGCCAGGCAGCTTCCCGAAGGCTTCCCAGCAAAACACACTAACCAAATGCTGAAAAGCTTCAACTACGTTGGGATCGTGAACCACCATGAATTTCTGAACCAACAGAGAGTCCCATCCTTCAGGTTGCCAAGCAGCNTGAAAAATCATCGACAAGTGCAGGGAAAGTGCAGGGATTTCGGTTTTCCACTGTTCAAACAGGATCATGGGATGCTTCAAATCATCGTTCATGGCGATTGCCAGTGAGAGTTCATCAATGACTTTATTTTTCACATCCCAGTAATGAAGGATGGAATCGAAACCCGTTGCCTTTTTCGGCCACCACTTTTCCAGCAGATATTGTACCGGGACCTCCTTGCGCACATCCGGGTCCATACTATAGAAGGCGTTGACCGCATGACTGACCGCAT
>Ga0058696_1001095_pt1 | contig 10769 bp, 17 predicted proteins | sample AgamicMgSfrz_FD_55077 | JGI IMG/M metagenome (GOLD analysis project Ga0058696, IMG submission 55077) | Agave microbial communities from Guanajuato, Mexico - Mg.Sf.rz | ecosystem: Host-associated > Plants > Phyllosphere > Phylloplane/Leaf | place: Guanajuato, Mexico | collected 2012-05-30 | reverse complement strand
CACCCTACCTTTAAAACTCAAATGAATTAGAAAGGAAGGATGAATGTGGGTTCTAAAACAGTGATACGTTTATTTGCAACAATAGTAAGTTTAGCCGTCACNAGCATTCTTAACACATATATTTATTTTTAAGTCTGCAACTTCGCATAAGACATTTTTTCAAATCANACGGTCGTGTATAATCTCGTTTCTATGTTGCCTCAACTTCTGTGTGGGTATGCCTTAACCTTAATTTTAGGCAAATACACATTCAAACTCAAGCGTTACCTTCGCTGGCGCATCATTGAAACAGTTGTGTATGTCTTGTTGCTCCTAGGAGGGATTTGGTACACACTTGCACATTCTACTTGGATGTCTTATTTTCCATCACTTTTTCACTTTTCATGGTATAACAAAAGAGAAGTCAGATTATAAGAGAGGAAGCTGATAGGTATGGTGCTAGCANGTTCATCTGTTCGAAATGAGAAAAGTATCCCCGCATTCGAAAAGTTCGTTCGAGAGCCAGGAAGTATTTTAGATGTAGTACGCCGCTTTAATGAAGACAAAAGTGGAATCTTTTTTCCTAGNTATCTTCGGAGTGGGAAACCAATTATGATTCACCCTTGCAAACCAGAACAAAGCTCTCAAAAATACGTTATCTTTTGGGAGCAAAACGCGAATAGTGTAGGCTTCTTATTAGCATCTCAATTTTACAAACATCCACGCTTTCAGCCAATTGATATTAGCAACCCGCATCATGTGTCTATTTTATTTGGAGATAATCATCATCTAGGTGAGCTGCAAGAGAATGATACGGTCTTGTATCTTGCTTCTGGCACAAAGACTAATTATGCCTTCGTCTCCCGTATCGAAAATGGCCTNTATACACTAAAGAATGAAAAAGGAAAAGAGTTTTTGTTTAACATTCCTGCAGGTGCAATTTTAAGGAAGATAGAGCAAAACGAACAAGTGCCGAAACGATATCGCACTGCTCATTTTAAAGAAGACCAAATGCAGTTAGAGCTTTAAAAAACNACTAATAGAAAGGTTGATTATACATGACAACTATATCCAAAGAAGATAAAGAAAAAGCAAAAGAATTATTAGATATTATTGAAGAGGCTTCAGCAGAGTTAGGGATGTATTTAGAAAAAAATCCTAAGACTGGCGCAATAGATATAGTGAACAGTGAACTTGTAATAGTAGATGAAGATATTCATTTTGATGGAGAAAAACAAATGATGGTATCCAGAAGTATTTTAAAAGATTTAGGTGTAACTAAATAAAATTTATAAAAAGAAAAAGCCCTAGCTAAGTATTAGCTGGAGCTTTTTTAAAATAAAAACAATTTAAATACATCACATGTTTTGCAGTTTAAGGTACGAATGAAGTTGCAAAGGTCATCTTCTTTTTTAAATACAACGTTTATTTACATTATAGATGATATTGCAACGGCTCAACGAAACGCTTTCTTCTTTAAAATACATCAAATATTACAGTTGGAATCTACGGAGAAGGCTAAGAAACCGATGGAATTTTTAAATACATCTCATGTTTTAGTTGAACAATCATTCGGTCATGGGATTGTGCTTTTAAAGACAAGTTTAAATACATCTTATGTTATGATTAAACCCCGATGAAATCAGGATTTTATAAAAAACATAATGCGATTATCCCTGTGGTTATCATGTATCCCGTAATTTTTTCCAAGGATATAACCGCTTTGTTATAATTTGTCATAAAGTTCCGTAAAGTACCTAACCACCTATTTTGTACCATTTTTTCCTAAAAATCGATTGAAAATGAAAGAATAAATCCTCACTATTTTGCCACAGGAATTTATACTCTAAAAATCTACATTATACTTACTTAAATATTCAATCCTTGTAATGGTTAAAAAACACATATAAAATATGCAACGTTCAATCAACATTTTAAGTGCACCTTGTTCCAAATATAACCTCAGAAACAAAACGAAAAAAGATTCTTTCATTAGTATGTCTTAAAATTGCATGAAATATAACGTTTACTCTATGGAAAATTCGTTTTAATAAATATGTTACTAAAGGGTAATCTAAATGCTAATCCTGTAAAAATAAAAAAAACACCACAACAACTTGTGGTGTAAAATGACGTATATTTGTTATTTATTATAGCTTTCAATGTAATTTAGAACATCTACCAAATGATAGACGTCATAACCTTTTTCTTTATAACGATAATAAGTATGCAGAGGAATGTTTCCAAAAATAATTATACTCTTTAGGGATTTCGCTTCACTTTTATATACTTTTCCATTCCACTCTTTAATCATTTGTTCGACCTGATAACAATATTTTTGAACGATAGATTTATAGTCTGCATTTTGTCCTAGAATATCTTCTTTTATATATAGTTTATCTAGTCCACCTGAGGACTGCTTTTTTATATGTGTTGCTAATAATTTCTCCTTAGAGATGATATCATATCCTGGATTAGTAATATGAAAATAATGTTTGTCCACACGGTCAATTAAGATTTCTGGCGCTTGCATATATGTGTATTCATCAACCGTAAAGACATTTGTAGCATTTGGAGTTTGTACGTTGCATAACACGTGTCCTTCATTTTCTCTTACAGCAAACAGTTCTTCTTCCTTTGTTAAAGCTTCGTACTCAGACAAACCGTTATGAATAATACGGACATCACACGCAAAAGAGTTAATAATTTTTTTAAAAATGCTATGACGATTGGTTTTTTCTTTGTATCGATTTCCCTTGCCTTTCCCAATGTAAAACACTTGTCCCGTGTCTACAATGTACCACTCGTATACATAATAGTTTTTTTCTGAATTCAGCTCGTCTTCATTTGGTACCATAGTCATTTTTGCGCTGTCCAACCCCAACACGATTCTCATTTTTCTTCCCCCTGTTAACTTATTTTATAGCAGTGTAGTAATACACATAATTAGATTATAGCGAGATTTTCTCCTTTAGAATTCAAAATAATGGATTCTTAACTGAATCTGTTAAAAATCAACAATGTTTGATTTGAAGTTCTAATTTTTCTCAAGCTCTACTTTTCAATTGGAAAGACGTATTCTCCATTTATTAAGCTTTCTACGGGGATGATAAATGAGTGTGGAATAGGCCCTACATTTATGGTAACAGGCTGTTCAGTAGGTTGATTCATAATTAAAATTCGATATTCATTTTGATATGCTAATTCAATACGTTTTGAAAATGCGATTTTCATTTTTTCTTTAGCATCTTTACTAAAAATATAATCAGAAGTTCTTTCGGAAAGCTCCAGTGAAGATAAATAATTGATAGGACCCCTACTATGTAGAATATTTTGAGATTTAAATGCTGTTGAAATATGATTGAGAAAAGTCTCCTGCGCAGTGATAAAAACGTGGTCACCAAATTCTCCAATCATTGCTTCTTTTTGTTCAGGAGTCAATTGAATAGAGACCAAATAATTTTCTTCGCGTTCTTCTTCTACCTTTAGCATTTTGAAATCAACAGAAAACAGACAAAATACGGGACACTTTGAAATACCAGATGGACGCAATGTAACTTGATTCGTGTTTAATAAAAATCGTTCACCTGATGGTATTAATTCGTCTTTATTTTCATAAAGAGCAACCATGACCTTGCCATTTACTGGTTCCATTAAAGAAGCCGCTTCATACATATCTCCCATTCCTAACTGGCCTGTTTCTTTTTCAAGGTCAATGAAGTATTGTAAGTTATTCATGTATAAATGCCCCTGCTGTAACGGCTTAAGGTATTCATGTTTCGAGAATTTCATGTAAAACATTGGTGTAGATGCATATTGAGGATAAATATCAGATAATAATGTCATAGTTTCCCCTCACTTATCGTGGTTAAGATAAGTTAAATTATATCATGATAGGTAAAATTATACTGAATTGAAAGCTTATATCTTTCACAATAACTCGGATAATAAGAGCATAAAAAAACGGACTCTCAATTGAGAATCCGTTTTTTTCTTATCCTATCGCTAATGTTGTATACTCAAAATCTTTCGGATGTTTGATACGCTCATACGTTAAGTTGGGATTATACACTTTGCAACCATCTTCAACGACAGTCATATTAAAAGTACGATACATCTCTACAATAGATGGTGAAGGGTAACCGCCACTAGGAATTCCTTCGATAAGTGTGTATTCGTAAACAGTTTCGCACAAGTCAAAGCTATTATTTGTTACTATTTCTTGAGCCTCTACTAACGTCTCAAAATATCCTACAGTGTGTTGACTTCCTACGTTCCACCATCCTAATTTTCCTTTTTTAAGCTTCGTTAACATCGACACAAAATACATATAAACACCCTTTCGCTTTGAATGTGTAGCAAGCTCTGTCTCGTATTGAAACAGCTGCTACCTGTAGTTTGGGTTTATAAGACAAAGCGAATTTTATACATCCATAGTTTAACAAAAGTACAATATCATTACAATCATTGTAACCACTATTCACAGTGATAATCAGATATAAACTTAAAGAAAAAAGTGAAATAATTGTCATATATCGCGAGGCTTTTCGTAATATTTTTTACTTTTTTCATAATCAATTCATCGAAAAACATAAAAAGTTTGTTGCAAAAAATAAAAACCTTATTATGATGTAAAAAAATGGAGGTGTTTATANATGAAAAAATGGTTGAAGGATTTATTACCATCAAACAAAATGGTNGCAGAAATTTTATGGATTGGGGACGTACTCTTCGGATTGTTAAATGCNGGGGTATTCTTAGCTTTAGTTTTTTCTNTCTTTTCTTCAAATGTAACGTTAGNTGAAATAAAGATAGGACCTTTTTATTACGTTAGTGAAGGTAACCAACATCTTGAATGGTACCATTTATTAATTGTTCAAGGAATGTCTTTGTCTGCATGGTTATTCGTCCAGGCTCTACACAAGTTTTATAAACGTGTGCAAGATGGGGAGATTTTCACGGACCTGAATGTTAAAGCATTGAACTTAATGGGAGCTGTCTCATTTCTTGTGGTAATCTTCATGGATGCTTATAACTATACAATAGCAAAACTTATGCTTCATGAACTACCACATGGTGGCGCTCCGATTGAATTAAAATACCATATTAGCTGGGTCTACTTATTTATGGCACTTCTAATATTTGTATTAGCTAGCATCTTTAAAAAAGCGTTAAAAGCGGTTAAAGAAAATGAAGAAACTATATAAATGAGGGGGTGTGAGTATGATAGTTGTAAATTTAGATGTAATGATGGCTAAGCGAAAAATAACGTTAAATGAACTGTCTGAACGCGTAGGTATTACTACAACTAATCTTTCTATCTTAAAAACAGGCAAGGGAAAAGCCCTGCGGTTCACTACGCTTGACGCATTATGTAAAGAGTTAAAATGCCAACCTGGAGAGATACTGGAATACACAAAAGATGACAAGGATAACTAAGACTAACAACAAAGAAGAGTGGTAAACGACATTATGTTTACGTAAACTGTTTACGTTTTAGTATTACGTTTAACGTTACATATTCAAATCCGACAGCCCCCTTTCTCTTCTCCTACATACCTGCATATCTATGGTTTTTCTGCATACTCTAATACCGAGACGAAACTACAACACGATAATCAAGTTAGGAGAATACTAATGGAAACAATGTACAAAGTATCCGCTACTATAAAAGAAGCTGTTTATTATAATCGTATGGCCTATGGCGTTCCAGTCCAGCTTATTCACACAGGAAATAGAGAAGTAGATGAACCAACACTGCGTTATTATTATAGAAAGTTCGATATTCTTTTGCGGGATGAAGAGTCATTTGTTCGTGATTATGTGAATGAAAATTTCACGAGTTATGAGTTGTTAGAATTGATGAATTCAGGATTTCTCAATCGTTTTGAATCGTGTGATATTCATGAATTAAAAGTCGAAGGTATGTCAACTGCATTAAAATTTGAAGATATTATAGGATTTGATGTAGATAATGCTAAAACGATAGCGCATTTAAATAACTGCGCACTACCTATATCCATTCTGTCTTCAGGATGCAGTTTTACTCAAGGAGAAGATGTACAAATATTCGATACCATCGCGAGCTTTCCAGTGGGGATGTATTATAATGTGAATGCTGCACAGGCAATAGTTTAAGTACAGAACAAGCCCTTTATGAGGGCTTTTTTCTTTTGCATTTTATATAACTATAAATATGAAGCGTTAGGTCGACCTGTAGATATGTTCTTTAAATACATCATATGCATTATGTTTGGCAATCCCCCTGGTAATAAAGTGCTAATGACCTTTTTTAAATACAACGTTTATTATTATTGATTTCCTTGAAAGGTATCATTAGAAGGTAATTTTCTAATTTAAATACAACACATGTATTTTTTACACATCAAACACCTTATTCAGTCCAATGTATTGTTCATTTAAATACGTCTCACATAATTTCTATATACAAAAACGAATGAAAGTAATGATAGTAATTTATACATCTTTTGTTACGATTTAATCTCCCTCAATCAAGCCATTCAATGCGCCATAAATAGTAATTAAATACAACGTTTATATTTCTTTATCTCCAAAATAATTAAAAGAAGTAACAAAAGACCTATCAGGCTCGTTTTAAATACACCTAGTGTAATTATAAAAGTATTTGAGCATATAAGCTGAGCCATGGAATAATTCAAATACAACATTGGTTATCCTCAAATGCTTCTCATGCTTATTAATTGTATAGTTAGCCGCTATTAAAAGGCGTGTAACTATACAATTAATCGCAGTCAAATTCGCTTACTCTCCTCAAATTAAAATAAAAACATCTGATGTAAATATTACTTCAAAGAGAAATACCAAGTGCAAGATGTGTTTTAATTTAAATACACCATATATTTTAGTTAAAACGGAGCTATCGTTGTTACAGAACGACACAAAATGTTTAAATACATCGTATGTTATGTGTGAAATTCAATGTTTTCGATACGAAGCACAAAACATGTTTAAATACATCTGATGCTTAATTTGAAACTTATAAGTACAATATGTCGCACCACTTTAAATACAACTTATATGACCCTTAAACAGTTCGAAGGTATAGCAAAAGGTCGTTCAATCTGCTTTTTTAAATACACCATATGTTTATATTCTCATCACAAAACATAGCGCCCATTTTAAAATTTAAATACATCTAATACTATAATTCTGTCCTAGTTAAATTGAGTCATTTCAAAACGATTGAAAATCCATATTTTTTAAAAAAACACAGAGTTTTCTTAACGATTACAAATCAATTCATTTATCCATTGGCCGTATTATTAGTATGGCTTAAACTCAAATAAAACATACCACCAAGCATACATACAATAGATGGGTCTGCAGGTGATTATAAATAAGCTATCCGTACTCCTTATCATTAAACAAATTCAAGAAGGTTTTTGGTGAAAGAAATGAAAGAAGGCTTCACAAATCTTAATGATAATCCCAAAAGGTAGGGTTTTAATAATAGGAGTGACGGAATGGATAAATATAAAGATTTACATACCACTATCGGCTTGCAAAAAGAACGCATTGAAACAGTCAAGAAGTTGTATCGAAAAGGGAGAATCCAACAAAAGGTCTTATACGACAACGTTGATAATGCACAAATAATAATAGAAAAAGCGCAATTTCGTATTGCGCAATTAGAAGAAGGCAGCCAATGAGCTGCCTTCTTCTGTTACGTTGTATGCTTCTTAAACATGATTTAGTCTGCCTTCTTTTTTAACGCTTTGGTATACACTTCGTCAGGAAACATAAAACCCGTCAACACTAATTGATTGGTATGGTTTTTCACTTGATATACATGCATCCCATCCTTTGTCCTTCCTGCGAACTTCCCCTTCTTCACCGTACTAGTAGAAGGATTATCAGGATGGGATAAATAAACAGCCCCCTTGTAAGAAATTCCTTGAGACACATATTCAATTTTTCCTTTTTCATATGTACGCACATCTTCAACTATCTTAATGGTTGGAGCAAACACCGTGTAACGCATATAGCGCCCCGTTACAATTAATATGAGAATAAGAATAATAAGACCTGTTATCTTGGTTGCTCGATTCATAATGCTCTCCTTTCGACATGAAAATACATTCCTATTTTAGCATATATATCCATGTGATACATTAGCAACCCACTTGTCTGTTAAGTCTATATGTAAGTGAAAAGCCGTATTCCTACACACTGGTAGAATTACGGCCTATTCGTTTCTTTTTTTGTATAAAAATCTGGTGAATACATAATATCTGACACAATTATCTTGTTTGGGTGATTCTTTACCTTGTACACATGCGCTCCGTTCGTCGTGTTGCCAATGAACGCCCCTTTTTCTACTGAATTGTCTTCGCCTTATCTGGCAATGAACCATACTCATCGTCCTTGTATCGAAGTGTTTGCGAAACAAATTTAATGTTTCCATCCTCTGTTGTAAGAGGACCTTCTATATCCGCAACCTTTGGGGCAAATGTATAGTAACGCAAGTACCAGGTGCCTGCTGCTATTAGAATAATGGCCCAACATACTAGTAATCCTTTTGTGAAACGTGACATGATGTTTCTTCTTGGTAATAATATTTTTATTTCATTTTATCATGGATACCATTGAAGCAATCTTCTATATTGCTAAAAGTATAGAGAAGTATAAAAGCAACTAGAGAAAACTGGGGCATTTATAAAAAAAAGTCTCGTTTTCTTTTTAATAAGAGCAGGTAATGCCGTTTTCATAAAAACAGCACATTGTTTCCTCCCTTCTGCTTTTGCATGTATTTTATTCTGAATACTTCTATAGAAAACATTCAATCTAAAATGAATTTGTAGAAAAATGAGGAAAAACAGGATAAAATTATTTACATATGATAACAAGGAGAAGATTAATATGACAACCAGTACTGATGGATATTTAGTACATTTAGAAAGGTTGGTAGACGATTTAACTGAGGAATATCAAGAAAGACCTGCTACTTATTTCGAACATTTGTATGTGGATACCCCAGAACCATTGCGGCGCTTTTTTTCTTTTCTTCACTGTATGTTCAATGATTTACTCGAAGAAATGAATGAAAGGAATGAAGGTTTTAGTAATCATTATCCAGCTAATGAAAGTAGAGATTTACTTTTCTTTATCGACCTATTAAAAAAAACACAAAAAACCCTTGAAGATTCAGATTACAGTTTTAAAATTGACGATTCCTATGAAATGATGGTTAATTATTGTGAACTATTCCTTGAAAAATCTGGTGGAAGTACAATTCCTGATGATTTTGAACAGATAAATCTTATTGTTACTAAAGGAATTTTTTTTGTTGATTCTAATGACATAATATTTGATAAACAAAGGTTTAAATTGGCACGCGACACCCCTCTTGGCGAAGGTTCATATGCAATTACATTTAAATATAAAGACAAGTTTCTTAAAGGAAACTTTGTTATAAAACGGACCAAAAAAGATATTTCAGAAGACGATTACAGAAGGTTTAAGAATGAATTTAATTTAATGAAAAAAATGAGTTCGCCTTATGTAATAGAGGTGTACTATTTTGATGATGCGAAAAGAGAATATGCAATGGAATACGCTGATAGTACTCTGTGGGATTGGATTAGGAAAAACAATACCAAACTATCACAAGAAGAGAGAAATAAATTAGCGGTGCAGGTATTTAAAGCTTTTGAATATATTCATACTAGAAAAATTTTACATCGCGATATAAGTCCAACAAATATTTTAATTAAAGCATACGATGATGTAAACATCATAAAAATTTCAGACTTCGGACTTGCAAAAACAGAAGATAGTACTCTCACCAAAATTAACACTGAATTTAAGGGGATGTTTANTGACCCTGGTTTAATAGAAGAGGGACTTAAAAGTTATAAAATACACCATGAAATATATGCTTTAACAAAAGTAGCGTATTTCATTCTTACTGGTAAAACCATTGTCGATTTATCAGGACCAAAAGAACTTGTTGAATTTTTCAATAAAGGTACAAATCCAAATCCAAACGAACGATATAAAGATGTTAAGGAACTCCGAAATGCTTTTAATAAAATAAGAGTTTCTATTTAATAAAACTTTAAAATGGTTAAAAGAAATATAAAAACTTGCTCTGTTTATTGGAGCAAGTTTTTAGCGATTAAGAGGCTCTATATCTTCGAATAAGTTCGTTATCTTTATATCCGCAACGCCTTATTTAGTACGTTTTCGTTTTTCTACAGCTGTAAACCAAAAGTAAATTGAACTGCCTATTAACAAAATGTACATTTGTGTTTCGGAATGTCCTTTTACCGAAAACGAATATATGCCCCAAATTAAGAGACAAACCATATACACGATGAAACCATATCTTGCTGCTACGCTTGAGCCTTTTTCTTCTTCGCCGCTCTCTTTTGTTGGTACCAACATATCCCTCCTATAATTTTTAAAAATGGTTAATTCCACATAATAAGCGTAATATTTCCAAAACGAGCTGTCAAACTACAGAAAAAAACTTGCAGGTGTAAACCAGCAAGTTTCCTATTTACTTTTCTCATCGTGCTCTTTGACAAATATGGTATACCAAAACTAACTCTTCGCTCGTAAGTAAACTCAATCCCTTATGTTCTTATTTATTGTTTAAATAGTTGNTATTAATTAGAGAGTAATGCTCTTTCCCANTTAGAAACAAATTCTTCATCCCAAGCTTTAAATGGAGCAAGAGGATTTTCCATCCATACATCTTCAGCAACTTGAACATAACCACTTTCTTCTGGAGTATACCACTTAGC